>ENA-OQJH01000379-OQJH01000379.1-human-gut-metagenome-genome-assembly--contig:-NODE-379-length-25223-cov-19.546422_pt1 | contig 25223 bp, 25 predicted proteins | sample MGYA00242597_ERZ504763 | MGnify/ENA primary metagenome ERZ504763 (study PRJEB26092, sample SAMD00036359) | human gut metagenome | host: Homo sapiens | study: EMG produced TPA metagenomics assembly of...
TATTTCACCCGAATTCAGTTGCCGTAGCCCGCTACGGCGCCTCATCCGGGCAAAATATCCCACAAATTGTGACGCACATCTTGCAGAAAGCCTTTTTCAGACACGCTCTAAGACTACTTTCTTTATTCATTATATAGCAATCCAATAAAATAATGCATCTTAATCCGATCCGATACCTGATCATAATCAGATAAAAAGCACTGAAAACCATAAAAATACGATTTTCAGTGCTCATTTTACATCAGCGGCGCAAATGCGCGGAAAATATTCTGCATGATACGCAGCCCTATATTTCTGTTCAGGCAGAATTCCGGTTCTATCTGCCTGCAATATTCCATAGTCTGGATAAAATCATCTTTGATATCCTGTATTACTCTGTTTCTGTAGATCCATACACCATCCTCAAAATGAAGATAAAGACTTCGATAGTCCAGGTTGATGGTTCCCACAACTCCAATCTCATCATCACTCACAAAGGATTTTGCGTGAAGGAAACCGGGCTGATATTCATAAATCTTTACACCGGCTTCCAGAAGCTGTCTGTAATAGGATTGGGTAAGGATAAATACTAGCTTCTTGTCAGGGATTCCCGGCGTCATAATACGCACGTCCACCCCGCTTTTGGCTGCCAGACAGAGGGCCGTCATCATCTCATTATCTATGATCAGATAGGGAGTACAGATATATACATATTTTTTTGCCTTGTTGATAATGTTCAGATATACATCTTCACCGACAACCTCCTCATCCAGAGGTGTATCACAGAATGGCTGGACAAATCCCTCACTCTCAAATTCTCCCTCATGATATCTGTGGGGAAAATAGGCTTCATAATCAATACTTTCTTCAGATCTGCCGATCACCGCCCACATATGGAGAAACATTACCGTCATATTCCAGACAGCTTCCCCTTTGAGCATAACTGCAGTGTCCTTCCAGTGTCCGAAACGCGCTTTCTGGTTGATATATTCATCTGCAAGATTGATGCCTCCCGTAAATCCAACCCATCCGTCAATGATACAGAGCTTCCTGTGATCCCGGTTATTCTGGATAATATTCAGAATGGGACGGAAAGGATTAAATACCTGACATTTGATTCCTTTTTTCTGAAGCTCTTCATAATATTTATGGGGAAGTGTTGTAAGACAGCCAAATCCGTCATAGATCAGGCGCACATCAACGCCCTCCGCAGCTTTCTCTTCCAGAATATTCAGGATTGTCTGCCACATCACCCCATCATTGATAATGAAATATTCAATAAAAATATATTTCTTCGCCTGTTTCAGTTCCCTCACAAGCACCGGGAACATATCATCTCCTACCTGAAAATACTCTGCAGTTGTATTCTCATGGACCGGAAATCTGGAAACATCCGAAATATATCTGGACTGATTTGAAGCCGAGGGATCCAGAGCCTCCAGCTTCTGCCTCGTCTGTGGACAATCCCGCAGATACTCCCTGCTCTCCTCAATCCTCTGTTCAAAATGCTGCTGCATGATCGCAGCGATCCTGGAACGTCCAAATACAAAATATAATACCACTCCAAGGATTGGCAGGATCAGGATCAGCATGGTCCAGGCCAGTTTGTAGGAAGGATTTATTTCCTTATTCAAAATCCACAATACCAGTACAATACCTATCAGCCTCAATCCGATATCAATATATCTGGAATAAGCGGCCAGACGCAGTACCATCATTAAGATCCATCCGAGCTGGACAAGCATTGCAACCGCAACATAAAAGATTCTGTTGAAAATCAGCTTTGCCAGTTTTTTAAACAGTAAAAGGATCCAGTTTTTCTTTTCTTTAAGTATTTTGTTATTTTCTGCCTTCAAGATTACTTCCTTCCCCTGATTATTGTCCAAATTATGATAAAATCCCTGACAGAACTGCCAGGGATTTTTGCGCACAATTAATTATATTTACGTTTTCTTGCGGCTTCAGATTTCTTTTTACGACGAACGCTTGGTTTCTCGTAATGCTCTCTTTTGCGGATTTCCTGCTGGATTCCTGCTTTTGCACAGCTTCTCTTGAATCTGCGAAGAGCGCTATCTAAAGTCTCGTTCTCTTTTACGATTACGTTTGACATAGACTCACACCTAACCTCCCTCCAGTTGTAGATTGTGCTAAAATACAACTGTCTGGTATTTTTTCTTGCACAAGTGATATTATATATCATTGCCTGTGGGTTCGTCAACATTTTTTTGGTTAAATTTTGCAGATTTTTTTAGTTACTATTCACACGCCACTATCCCGCGAGGTGTTTGGCATGTATATGCCAAAATCCCGAGACATACCGCGCGATTATGCGATTAGCATAAATTCTGTGCATCGCGAAGCGTGTTGCTGGTCACAAAGTGAGCAGTAACAATTTTTACTTTATCTGACCTTCAAGGATTCCTGCTGCTGCATCTACGGCTTCCTGAGCTTTGGCAGGGTTCTTTCCGCCGGCCTGAGCCATGTTCGGACGTCCGCCGCCGCCACCGCCTACGATAGCTGCCACTGCTTTGATCAGGTTACCTGCGTGAGCGCCTGCTTTCTGTGCTGCATCAGTAGCCATTGCAAGAAGGTTTACTTTCTCACCGTTTACTGCTGCCAGAAGGACAACACCTTCACCAAGTTTGCCTTTCAGCTGGTCGCCAAGGTCACGAAGTCCGTTCATATCCACTCCGTCTACTTTTGCAGCAAGAAGTTTCACACCTTTGACTTCTACTACTTTATCCATAACATCTCCCAAAGCTCCCTGAGCCAGTTTGCTCTTTAAGGATTCGTTCTCACTGGAAAGTGCCTTTACTTCTCCCTGAAGATGTCCGATCTTCTCTACGATCTCTGCAGGATTTGCTTTCAGAACTTTTGCAGCTTCATGAAGCAGTTCTTCCTGTTTCTTATAGTATTCCAGAACACCATTTCCTGTCAGAGCTTCGATACGGCGCACACCTGCTGCAATACCGGATTCGGAAACAATTTTGAACAGCATGATGTTGCCTGTGTTTGCCACATGAGTACCACCGCAGAGTTCCTTGGAGAAGTCGCCCATGGATACCACACGTACCTTCTGATCATATTTCTCTCCGAACAGAGCCATTGCTCCGGATTTCTTAGCCTCTTCCACATCCATAACATCTGTACGGACTTCAAGACAGCCTGGATTTCTTTATTAACAAGCGCTTCTACCTGTGCGATCTCATCAGCTGTCATAGCCTGGAAATGAGCAAAGTCGAAACGAAGTCTGTCCGGTGTTACCAGAGAACCCTTCTGTTCTACATGACTTCCAAGAACTGTCTTTAATGCTTTCTGAAGAAGATGTGTTGCACTGTGGTTCTTCTCTGTATCTCTTCTTGCAGCTTCGTCCACTTTCAGGGAAACCGTTTCGCCTGTGGAGATCATACCGGATTCCATATGACCTACATGGCCAAATTTGCCGCCGCGAAGCTTGATGGTGTCTTCTACTACGAACTTACCGTTTGCAGTTTCGATCACACCTGTATCTCCGACCTGTCCACCCATAGTTGCATAGAATGGAGTCTGCTCTGTAAAGACAGTTCCTTTCTGTCCTTCCATCAGGGAGTTTACGATCTCTGTCTCTGTTGTAAGGACTGTTACTTTGGAATCAAAGGTAAGATGATCGTATCCTACGAATTCTGTTGTAACATTTACATCGATATCATCATATACAGTTGCGTCAGCACCCATATAGTTTGTCACTTCACGTGCAGAACGTGCTTTGTTTCTCTGCTCTTCCATACATTTCTGGAAGCCAGCTTCATCGATATCATATCCTTTTTCCTCAAGGATCTCTTTTGTAAGATCCATCGGGAATCCGTAAGTATCATATAATTTGAATGCATTTTCGCCGGAAAGTGTTTTCTCTCCTGCTGCTTTCATCTCATCTTCCATCTCTCCAAGGATACGAAGACCCTGGTCAATGGTCTTGTTGAACTGGTTTTCTTCATTTGTGAGAACTTTAAAGATAAATTCTTTCTTCTCTTCCAGCTCCGGATATCCTGCTTTGGAACCATTGATCACTTCTTCACTTAATTTTGCAAGGAAGGTGCCTTCGATTCCAAGAAGACGTCCGTGACGTGCTGCACGACGGATCAGACGGCGGAGTACATAACCGCGGCCTCGTTTGTAGGCATGATACCGTCGGAGATCATAAATGTTGCAGAACGGATATGGTCTGTGATCAGACGGATGGATACGTCATCATTATAATTCTTCTCGTATTCTTTTCCGGAGATCTTACATACCAGGTTACGCAGTGCGCAGATAGTATCTACATCGAAGATGGAATCTACGTCCTGCACAACAACTGCCAGACGTTCCAGACCCATACCTGTATCAATGTTCTTCTGTTTCAGTGTTGTATAATTTCCGTTTCCATCGTTCTCAAACTGGGTAAATACGTTGTTCCATACTTCCATGTAACGGTCACAGTCACATCCTACTGTACAGCCAGGTTTTCCGCAACCATACTTCTCTCCACGGTCATAATAGATCTCTGAACATGGACCACAGGGACCTGCACCATGCTCCCAGAAGTTATCTTCTTTTCCAAAACGGAAATTCTGTCAGCAGGGATTCCGATTTCTTTGTTCCAGATGTCAAATGCTTCATCATCTTCCAGATATACGGAAGGATAAAGACGGTTTGCATCCAGTCCTACTACCTCTGTAAGGAATTCCCAGGACCAGTGGATGGCTTCTGTCTTGAAATAGTCACCAAAGGAGAAATTACCAAGCATCTCAAAGAATGTACCGTGACGTGCAGTTTTACCTACATTCTCGATATCACCTGTACGGATACATTTCTGGCAGGTACTTACTCTTGTTCTTGGCGGGATTTCAGCACCTGTAAAATATGGTTTCAGCGGAGCCATACCTGCGTTGATCAGCAGAAGACTCTTATCTCCCTGTGGTACCAGGGAAAAGCTTTTCATTACCAGATGTCCTTTGCTCTCCATGAAGTCCAGGAACATCTGACGAAGTTCGTTTACTCCGTATTTCTTCATAATCTTTTCCTCCTGAAATCGGCGGCACCGGTTCAGCAGTATCCGCCGATATTTCTATAATGAATTTTTTATTTTGCCAGAACTTTATTGAATTTCTTTTTGCCTTTTTTCAGCACTACACCTTCACCTGTAAGTGCATCTTTGGCAACTGTGTATTTCACATCTGTGATCTTCTCACCGTCAATAGAAACACCGCCCTGTTCAATGGCGCGACGTCCCTCGGAACGTGTTGGAACCATTCCTGCTTTTACAAGCATGGAGATCAGGTCGATTGTTCCTTCTTCTGAGAAGTCTTCGTCTGCAAGCTCAGTTGTCGGCATGTGTGCTGTATCAGCGCCACCTGCAAAAAGTGCTCTTGCGCCTTCCTGCGCTTTCTTTGCTTCCTCTTCGCCATGAACCAGATTTGTCAGCTCGTATGCAAGGATTTCTTTTGCTTTATTCAACTGGCTTCCTTCCCATTTCGCCATCTCATCGATTTCTTCTAACGGAAGGAAGGTAAGGAGACGCATACATTTGATAACATCTGCATCATCCACGTTTCTCCAGTACTGATAGAAATCGAAAGGAGAAGTCTTCTCCGGGTCAAGCCATACAGCACCGGACTGTGTTTTACCCATCTTCTTACCTTCGGAGTTCAGAAGAAGTGTGATCGTCATGGCGTAAGCGTCTTTTCCAAGTTTACGGCGGATCAGCTCTGTACCGCCAAGCATATTTGCCCACTGGTCATCACCGCCGAACTGCATGGTGCAGCCGTATTTCTGATACAGCATGTAGAAGTCGTAGCTCTGCATGATCATATAGTTGAACTCAAGGAATGTAAGTCCACGTTCCATACGCTGTTTGTAGCACTCGTGAGAGAGCATACGGTTTACAGAGAAATGTGGTCCAACATCACGAAGTACTTCTACATAATTTAAATTCATCAGCCAGTCTGCATTGTTTACCATTAATGCCTTGCCGTCTGAGAAGTCGATGAAACGCTCCATCTGTTTCTTGAAGCAGTCGATGTTGTGCTGAATGGTCTCCACTGTCATCATCTGACGCATATCAGATCTTCCGGACGGGTCACCGATCATACCTGTTCCGCCGCCTAATAATGCGATTGGTTTATTTCCCGCCATCTGCAGACGTTTCATCAGGCAAAGCGCCATGAAATGTCCTACGTGAAGGCTGTCTGCGGTAGGGTCAAAGCCAATGTAAAATGTGGCTTTTCCATTATTTACCATTTCTTTGATCTCTTCTTCGTCTGTTACCTGGGCAATCAGACCACGGGCTTTCAGCTCGTCCCAAACTGTCATTGTTTGTTTCCTCCTCGTAATAAAATAAAACAACCCGGTTCCTGTCCCTTTAGGACGAGAACCGGGTCCCGCGATACCACCTAAATTCGCAGAAAACTCGCATTCTCTGCCTCAATAAGTAACAAACCATGCCATTGTTATGATAAACAACGGTTCTCTCTGTTACTTAAGCATGTTAACGGATGCCACTCCGCTGCAGTCTACTTACCTTACAATATCTCTGAGGTGTTCGGTGCAGAGCTCCGGGAGGTATTCACATAAGTTCCCCACGCGCCTCTCACCTGCCGGCAGCTCTCTGTCTGTTTTCCCTATGTTACTCTTTCCCATCTGTGCTTTTTTATATCATATATCTGCAAGTATACAAATACAAAATTTATTTGTCAAGGAATTTATAACAATCCTCTTCATATTTCACCAACTTAAAGCATTAATGTACTCACCCTGAAATCCAGTCCACAAAGAATACATGTCCTTTGTACTGTTCATATTCCAGCTTGCTGAAATTAAGGTTCTGTGCCTTAAATGCTGCCGGAGTCATAAAGAATTTGTAATTGAAATCCTTTGTCTTAAATCCCGGGAGTGTTCTCTTTGTGCCATGATTCACATAGTTACTGAACACTTCCATGGCTGCCTTTGCTGCCGCATAGGCATTGGTCCTGTCCTCAAACTGGCCTTTCAGTCTTTTAAGAAGTGCTCCGTCTGTGACAACCGCATACTGGGTAGGTTTTCCCTGATATACCACATAACGGATCTGTGACGGAAATTCTTTATACTGGTCAATGGTACAGTTTAATACGCAAAGCGCAACTGCCTCCATTCCCACGACTCCCTGATCTCCTGCTTCTGCATCACACACTGCTGCCAGAAGATCCAGATCTGACACCTTTCCGTCTGCAATTCCCGGATGTTCCAGGAACTCTTCTTCCATATAGTAGTATTTATTATTCTTCGCATCAAAGACCTTGACATATTTGCCCTCTACTGTGTAATCATTATCGGAAGTCTTTGTTGCAGCACCGTCAGAATCAAACCTGTATGTAGTTCCGTCAATGGAAGCGATGGTATTTGCCAGCATCACTCCTGATGTATCAAAATAATATTTCTTTCCATCAAGCTTAAGCCAGCCTGTCTTCGCCTTACCATCTGAAGGGTTGAAATAATATTTCTTACTTCCTACGGTTCCGAAACCTTTCTGATAACGGACACCGGTTGATTTTGAAAAATAGTAATAGTCTGAGTCAATTTTCTCCAGACCTGTATACATTATTCCATTTGACGGCTTAAAGTATCTGTAATTTCCGGCACTGCTCTTCACCCAGCCTGTACACATACGTCCATTGGCCTGACTGAAATAGCGTTTCTGTTCTTTTTTGTTCTCCACCCAGCCTTTGGCCATAACGCCGGAACCGCTGTAAAAATAATATTTATATTCATCTGTATCTGTGAGCCAACCTCTTGTCATCAGGCCTGTTGTCTCATCAAAATGGCGGGTATTTCCATTGGAATCAGTGATAAATCCTGTCACCATATATCCGGCTCCGCTGGTAAAGTATCGGATCGCCTGTCCGCTGGAGTCTTTTACCCAGCCTTTTACCTGAACTCCTGTTTTCTTATCAAAGTAATATTTCTTACCCTTAAGTTCCAGCCAGCCTTTCTGTTTGGAACCGTCTTTGTTTATGTAATAGGTTTTCCCTTTCTGAGTGACAAATCCTGTTTTTGTTGCCGCGGATACACTAAAACAGCCCATTACAAAAACGGTCATCACAAAAAGGAGCAGATACTTTAACAATAGTTTCCCATGTTTCTTCATTCTTATTCTCCGTTTCCTCTCTTTTTATACGTATTGTTTTACGTTTTAATTGGGTTATTGTTGCATTTCTTTCTCAATCATTACAGATTTGTTACGTGGTATATTATATCGGATTCATATATTATTGTCAACTTGTGAAAAGCAACAATTCGCATCGAACTTAAGGTTATTGGTTACTGTGAACATAATGAACAATGATGAAACTGTAACACTTTTTGCGGTTCCACATATGATAGGATTGTAAAGAAAAAAAACGGAGGATTTAATATGAGCGACTTAGCTGCTACAAATTGCGGATGTGAGGACAGAGGAGGATGCGGATGTGGCTGCGCTAATAACAGCGGATGCGGATGCGACAATGGCTGCGGATGTAATAACGGATGTGGATGTAACAGTGGATGGGGACTTTCAGGCGGAAATAATTCCTGCTGTAATATCCTCTGGATCATCATCCTTCTGTGCCTGTGCGGAAACAATAACTGCGGATGCAGCAATGGCTGCGGCGGATGTGGCAACGGTGACAACTGCTGGATTATTATCGTGCTGCTTCTGTTATGCGGAAACAATGGCTGTGGATGTGGCTGCTGACAATCATTTTCTGTTGGCAGGGGGAGCTTTCCCTCTGCCTCTTTATATTTTACAGGATTATAACTTCGTCCTTATTATTCATGCTGCCTGATATTATCCTTATCTTTCATATTCCGGGAATTGATCCTGTCTGTTTTCTTTTCCGGGTGCACTGTCTGAGCACATTGTTTTTTCTTTTTCACACACTCCAGATCTATCTCATAAAAAGCATTTCCATTTATAATAAGCATTTCTTTCTTTTCTTCTGACTCTGATCCCATATCTGATTCTCCATTTTTTTGCAACTGCAAACGCATGATACCTGCAGCAATTCCATAAAATTTGAGGCAGCGTGCAGTAAAGCAGTCTCACAGTTACTTAAATTCTACTTTATTATATGTCAGAATCCTTCTCCCCGTCATATTCTGTTAATAAAAAACATAAAATGGAAGCAGATATTATGAATGAAGAGCAGATTTCCCAGACTTTGTTGGATCAGATGGTCAGTTCTGACCGCGGACAGATGATAAAAGCCGCCATTCCTTATCTTCCGCCAAAAGGACAGCAGATTTTCTCAGTCTATGAAAAAGCGGTTGAATTTATCAATACGGTTTCTGTTTTCAGCAAAAGAAGTTCCGGCAGCGATCTGTGTGCCATGAGCATGCCGCCCCAGAATCCGGTGGATATCATCAATGATATCCGCAGCTTCTGTTATGGTCCAGCAGGGATAAATTAGATCAGATGGTAAATATGATGCTATGGTTCAGATGCTGCAGCTCATGAACCAGCCTGCAGATGGTGAGAAGGAGGATTCCCATGAATGATGACTGGCGCAACAACCCGAAGCTTGCAGGTATGGATCGTTCCAAGCTTGATATGCTTCAGAATCTGGCTTCCCAGGGAAGTTCAAAGGGTGCAAATGAGATGCTGCCTTTCCTGATGAACGCAGCTGCTCAGGGAAAAAAAAGGTGGTCTGAAATTTAATGCTGATGAAATTTCTGCGATCATTGAAGTGCTGAAGATGGGAAAATCTCCCGCAGAGGCACAAAAACTTGATAAAGTGGTGAACCTTATGAAAATGATGCGGTGACCAAGTCCCCACTCACTGCTTATTGCTTTTCGCAGACTCCGCAGAAAACTTACCTGATTCGGTTAATATGAATTGCTATGATAACAAAAAGAGTACATTTCATCAACTTTCCGAAATGTACTCTTATGTTCAGTAATGTAACTTGTCACCAATTATTATCTGTCATATTTTCGCAGCCTGTCGCAGATAAATGTCAGTGCCTGGTCAACTGCCTGGTCTCTGATACTTTTTCTGTCGCCCTCAAAGTGAAATTCCCTCACAGTTGTCTTTCCTGCACAGTAACATCCCATAAATACGGTTCCCACCGGTGTTTCCTCTGTTCCACCGCCCGGACCTGCAAGTCCTGTCACAGAGAGACAGACATCGGTTTTGGCTGCTTTCGCACCGCCTTTTGCCATCTGTCCGGCACATTTGGCTGAGACAGCACCTTCTTTCTTCAGTGTACTCTTCTTTACTCCAAGACATTTTCTTTTGGCGCGGTTTGTATATGTGACATAACCACACATAAATACCTCCGAAGCTCCCGGTACATTTACGATGTCCGCTGCTACCGCACCGCCTGTACAGGACTCGGCAAGAGACAGTGTCATTTTCTTTTTTTTCAGGAGTCCTACAACTGTTTCTTCTAATGCTGATTCTTCTGATGCTTCCTTTTCTGAAGCCATATTTAAAGCCTTCTTTCTAATCCTGCATGGACAGAACACTCCTGTTCTGCCAGATATATGTGATCAGGGAAATAACGGTAAGTGCCAGAGAAAGCCAGATAAATATCTGTTCCAGAATATCAAACACTCCGCCCAGATCGATCAGCAGTAAAATGATCATGATCATCTGGGAAACCGTCTTGAATTTGCCCCAGTAGTTTGCCGCGATCACAATACCGTTCTCGGCTGCGATCAGACGGAATCCGCTGATAATAAATTCTCTTCCTATAATAATGATAACAAACCATGCCGGAAGTTTTTCCAGTTCAATAAAACAGATCATTGCAGAACACACAAGCAGCTTGTCTGCAAGAGGATCCATGAATTTTCCAAAGTTTGTCACCAGATTGTATTTCCTGGCAAGCTTTCCGTCAAACCAGTCGGTCACACTTGCAACAACAAAAATAGCAAGTGCTATATAGCGGTTTGCCTCACCGCCCAGGTCTGTAAGCATAAACAGTACAAGAAACGGAACCAGGATCATTCTGGCTACTGTAAGTTTATTCGGTGTATTCATCTGCCAACTCTCCTATCAAATCATATTCCAGTGCACCGGTCACACGTACCTTTGCAAAATCTCCTGTCATCAGGAGTTCTCCTGTCTGCACAAAAATATAACCGTCGACCTTTGGTGCATCTCCGTAAGTTCTGCCAATGTATGCGCTCTCATCTGCAACTTTTCCCTCGATCATCACGAGAAGTTCCTGTCCGATACGGTCAGTTCCCTTATCATAGGAAATCTCCTGCTGAAGCTCCATGATCTCGTCACGTCTGGCCTCTTTGACTTCTTCCGCAACCTGATCAGGCATCGTTGCTGCAGGTGTATCTTCTTCCGGTGAGTAAGTAAATACTCCCAGACGGTCAAATTCCATCTCATCCACAAAGCCCATCAGCTCTTCGTGGTCTTCCTGTGTTTCCCCGGGGAATCCGGAGATCAGAGTGGTACGGAGCACGATGTCAGGAATCTCCCGACGAAGCTTATTTACAATCTCCACCAGCTCTGCCTGTGTTGTCCTTCTTCCCATTCTCTTTAAGATACGGTCACTTGCATGCTGGATTGGAAGATCCAGATAATGGCAGATCTTCTTCTCCTCTTTCATGGTCTGGATCAGTTCATCGTAAATTTCCTCCGGATAGCAGTAAAGCACGCGGATCCAGCGGATTCCTTTGATCTTGCATAACTCTTTCAGGAGGATATGAAGAGATTTCTTTCCATATATGTCAGTTCCATATACGGTTGTCTCCTGTGCGACAAGGATCAGCTCTTTTACGCCTTCCTCTGCCATCTCCTTTGCCTGTGTTACCAGACGTTCCATCGGAACGCTTCGGAATTTACCGCGAAGTTTCGGGATGATACAGTAGGTGCAGTGTTTATCACAGCCTTCTGCTATCTTGAGGTATCCGAAATGTCCGCCTGTTGTGAGAACACGTTTGCCAAGCTTTTCCGGAAGATAATCAATATCTTTAAATTCCTGGAAATGTTTTCCTTCCATTGCTTCACGGATTGCCTTAAGGATGTCTCCGTAGGAAGTTGTGCCAAGTACTGCATCTACTTCCGGTACTTCCTCAATGATCTCATTCTTATAACGCTGTGCCATACATCCTGTGACAACCAGGACTTTACAGCTCCCGGTTTTCTTGTATTCTGCCATCTCAAGGATGGTGTTGACGCTCTCTTCCTTTGCGTCATTGATAAAGCAGCAGGTGTTCACCACAATGGCCTCTGCTTCAGTTTCATCATCTACGATCTCGAACCCGTTACCTGTAAGAAGCCCAAGCATTTCTTCGGAATCTACAAGGTTCTTGTCACAGCCTAATGATACGAATAATAATTTCATAAATTCTCCTATAAGAATGTGCCTGAAAATATACCTCTGTAATTCTCAGACACATCCTTTTGTTTATCTATTGTGTTACCATCAGTTCTTACTCTTCAGTTGTTTCTTCTGCTGTTTCAGCAGTCTCTGTGATTTCAGAAGCCTGTGCTGATTCTTCTGTCTGTGCCTCAGCTGTCTGTTCTGTTCCTTCTTCATCCTCTTCTTCCGGAGCAAGGATCTTTACTTTTCCTTTGTAGAGCTCGTCGATCGCAACTGAGAGAGGTTTCTTGCCTTCCGCACCCTCTACCATTGGTTTGGAACCTGCAATGATCTGGCGTGCACGTTGCTTGCAGCAAGTACAAGGGAATAACGGCTGTTAAGGGACATTGTTGTATCGTCGTCCTCACTGTTTGTATTGATTGCTTCGATTAATTCTGTATAAGACGGATGTATCATGTATTTTCTCCTTTCTTTTAAGCGGTCTGGGCCGCATGTTTATCATTTCTGAAATGCTTTTGTCTGTTTCTGGATATCTGCGATAAATTCTGCATTTCTGGATACTCTGGAATGTTCACTCACAATAATCTGATGAAGATGGTCTACGCATTCCTCTACAGTATCGTTGACAAGAATATAGTCATATTGTCCCATACCTTCTGCCTCTTCACTGGCTCTTGCAAGTCTGTCTGCGATCACCTGTGCGGTTTCTGTTCCTCTGCCTGTGAGACGGCGTTCCAGTTCCTCCACAGTCGGCGGAGTTACAAACACCAGAAGTGCTTCCGGTATTTTCTCTTTGATCTTCATTGCGCCCTGGATTTCGATCTCAAGGATTACATTTCTGCCTGCCTGAAGCTGCTCTTCTACATAAGAGCGTGGGGTACCGTAATAATTTTCCACATACCGGGCATATTCAAGCAATGCATCCTCTTCGATCAGCTTCTCAAATTCATCCCTTGTACGGAAGAAATATTCTCTGCCGTCCTCTTCACCGGGACGGGGTTTTCTGGTTGTTGCGGAGACAGATAATGCATAATCATCATATTTCTCCATGAGGCGTTTCATTACTGTGCCTTTTCCTGCACCGGAAAATCCGGAAACCACTACTAAAATTCCTTTATTCATGGGTCTCTCCCTTATCCTCGTTTTCATATATTTCTGCAAATCTCCGGGCAATGGTCTCAGGCTGAAGTGCGCTGAGCACCAGATAATCGTCGCTTGTGACGATCACTGCTTTTGTCTTTCGCCCCTGAGTTGCATCAATCAGTGACCGGGTTCCTTTATGCTCTGCACCATTCGTTTTACAGGTGCCGCATCCGGCTTACCACTGCCACGATTTTCTGTGAATTGACTACATTTCCAAAACCGATATTAATAAGTCTTGCCACGTTTTCTTCCTCTATTCTACGTTCTGGATCTGTTCTCTGACTTCTCGATCTCTGTTTTCAGATCAATGGCAATGTTGGAGATCTCCAGATCACTTGATTTGGATAAAATCGTGTTTGCTTCTCTGTTCATTTCCTGTGCCATGAAGTCCAGTTTGCGTCCGATGCCTTCTTTCTCTGTTGTGAGCATCTTTTTTCATGTTCCTGATGTGGCTGTGAAGGCGGACGGTTTCCTCATCATTGCAGATTTTGTCTGAAAACAGGATGACTTCTGCTGCGATGCGGTTGTCGTCGATCTGTGTGTCTTCCAGCAGCTCGGAAACTTTTGCTTCCAGTTTGGTCCTGTAGGCATTGACTACTTCCGGAGAGCGGGCTTCTACACGTAATACTTTTTCTTCAAGGCTGTCCAGTTTTCCGATAAGGTCTTTCTCAAGATTTCTGCCTTCCAGTATCCTTGTCTGGACAAATTTCTCACATGCCTCGCGAAGGGGCGGTTCCAGAGATTCCCAGAGTGCTTCCTCATCAACAGACTGTTCTTCCATGACAAGTACCTCCGGATAGCGTGACAGGGTGCTGACTTTGATATCGTAGTCAAGGTCAAAGTCCTGCTGCATCTGTTTAAGACAGGTGATGTATTCGGATGCGAGTTCTCTGTTGTATTTGAGAGCTCCGTTGTCCAGGGTGTAGTCTTCGTATGTGATGTATACATCAACTTTGCCTCTCTGGATGTAGGTTTTCATCAGGTTTCTGACTGCGCCTTCCAGGAAATTGAGTTTTCTGGGCATTTTGATGCTGAGGTCCAGGTATCTGTGGTTGACAGATTTTAGTTCGATTGTTATTTTTCTTTCTTTGGTCACGACTTCTGCCCGGCCGAAACCTGTCATGCTTTTTATCATAGTTTTTCTCTCTTTGTCTGTCTATTAGTGTCGGGGTATGTGTGCCTGTTCTGGTTTACATACAGATTTATTATAGTTCATTATAGAATGGGAGTCAAACATTTTTTCGTTGATGGCGGTAGGAAATGTGTGGTATACTGGTGAAAGGGACGCAGGATAAAATAAATGGTCTGGGGCGCGGTTTCGGAAGCTAGTCAACTCTAAGGCTTCGGAAATTGCTAAAAGCATGAAAAACAGCAAACTCGCTTCGCTCAGACAGGTTGCTGTTTTTTTCATAACGCAAATTCCCAAAGCCTAAGAGTTACTACGCTCCCTGCAAATGCGCCCCAGACCATTTATTTTATCCTGCTGGCAGCTGGCTGTGGGAGGTATATGGTATATTTATGAAAGGCTTTCAAAAAGGCCTGTTATATATTAGAGTTTGTTTGTCAGAAAGGGCTTCGCCTTTCTGACGTAGGTGATGTTTAGATTTTATGTATTACCTGTCAATTATAAAATTGTTATCAGTCATATTGGGGACTGAGATTTTGATTATTGTGAGTATTATTTAAAAAGGAGTGTTTTTATATGGCTTTTGATGGGATTACGATTGCGGCTATGGTGAAGGAGCTGCATTTGAATTTGGATGGAGGACGGTTTAATAAGATTGCTCAGCCGGAGGCGGATGAGCTTTTGATTACGGGGAAGGGGGCGAATGGGCAGTGCAGGCTGCTGCTTTCGGCTAGTGCTTCTCTTCCGCTGATTTATTTTACTTCCAAGAATAAGCCCAGTCCTATGACTGCGCCTAATTTCTGTATGCTGCTGCGTAAGCATATTGGAAGTGCGAGGGTTTCGGATATCAGGCAGCCGGGGATGGAGCGTGTGGTGATGTTTGAGCTGGAGCATCTGAATGAGCTGGGAGATCCCTGTAAGAAGGTTCTTATCATGGAGCTGATGGGCAAGCACAGTAATATTATTTTCTGTGATGATAAAGGGATGATCCTGGATAGTATCAAGCATGTTTCTTCTCATATGAGTTCTGTGCGTGAGGTGCTTCCGGGAAGGGAGTATTTTATTCCGAAGACGCAGGATAAGCTGGATCCGCTGACTGTGAGTGAGGAGGAATTCTATGATGTTGTGTGCAGGAAGCCATGTAATGTTTCCAGGGCTGTTTACTCTTCTCTTACTGGAATCAGTCCGGTTGTTGCGGAGGAGATCTGTTTCAGGGCTTCGATCGACGGAAGTGATGCAGCGCAGTCTCTGGATGAGGCGGCGAGGGTGCATTTGTATCATACGTTCCGCAGGCTGATGGATCAGGTTGTGGAGGGGGATTTTTCTCCGAATATTGTTTACCGGGGGGAAGAACCTGTGGAGTATGGTGTGTTTGCGTTCCAGCAGTATGGACCGGAGTATCATTCTGTGGAGTTTGACAGTGTTTCACAGATGCTGGAGACTTATTATGCGACGAAGAATACGCTGACGCGTATCCATCAGAAGTCTTCGGATCTGAGGAGGATCGTGCAGACTGCGCTGGAGCGTAACCGTAAGAAGCTGAGTCTGCAGGAGAAGCAGATGAAGGATACTGCGAAGAAAGAGAAGTATAAGGTTTACGGGGAGCTGATCAATACTTACGGGTATGGGCTGGAGGATGGATGTAAGTCGTTTAAGGCTCTGAATTATTATACCAATGAGGAGATTACCATTCCTCTTGATCCTACTATGACTCCGGCGGAGAATTCCAAGAAGTATTTTGACAAGTATGGAAAGCTGAAGCGTACGGAGGAGGCTCTGACTGAGCAGATTGCAGATACGAGAAGTGAGATTGAGCATCTGGAGTCTGTTTCCAATGCTCTGGATATTGCTCTGGCTGAGAGTGATCTGGCACAGATCAAGGAAGAGCTGATGGAGTATGGGTATATTAAGAAGCATTATGACCGCAGGAAGGGGCAGAAGGCGCAGAGTAAGTCTAAGCCGTTCCATTATGTGACTGAGGATGGGTATGATATTTATGTGGGAAAAAATAATTTCCAGAATGATGAGCTTACCTTTAAGTTTGCCACAGGGAATGACTGGTGGTTTCATGCCAAGAAGATGGCCGGTTCGCATGTGGTCGTGAAGTCTAAGGACGGAGAACTGCCGGATCATATCTTTGAGATTGCGGGACAGCTTGCCGCTTATTATTCCAAAGGACGTACTGCCCCTAAGGTGGAGATTGATTATATCCAGAAGAAGCAGGTGAAAAAACCTGCAGGGGCGAAGCCCGGATTTGTGGTTTATTATACAAATTATTCGCTGATGCTGAGCCGTCATTAAAAGGAGTCAGGGAAGTCTGATCATACTGTTGTATAGTTACAAATATTAAAAGAATTGCGGGAGCTGCTTTGCAGCGGAGTAAGTAATTCGTGGATGTCAGGTCAGAGGTGAAATACCTTTTGACCCTGACATTATATAACAATAATTAAGGAGAATTTCTTTTTATGAGTATTTTGAATGTTGAACATCTGACACATGGTTTCGGAGACAGGGCAATTTTTAATGATGTGTCTTTCCGCCTGTTAAAGGGCGAGCATATTGGACTGGTTGGTGCCAACGGGGAAGGTAAATCTACTTTCTTTAATATTGTAACCGGAAAGCTGATGCCGGATGAGGGTAAGATTGAATGGGCAAAGAATGTACGTGTCGGCTATCTGGACCAGCATTCTGTCCTTTCTCAGGGTATGTCCATCCGTGACGTGCTGAAGTCTGCGTTCTCTTATCTCTTTGAGATGGAGGAAAGAATGAATGGGATCTGTGACTCTCTTGGCACTGCTTCTCCTGAGGAGATGGATACTCTGATGGAGGAGCTGGGAACTATTCAGGATACCCTTACCATGCATGATTTCTATGTGATCGATGCGAAGGTGGAGGAAGTTGCCAGAGCCTGGGACTTCTGGATATCGGACTGGAACGTGATGTTACAGATCTGAGTGGTGGTCAGAGAACCAAGGTTCTGCTTGGCAAGCTGCTTCTGGAGAAGCCGGATATCCTGCTTCTGGACGAGCCTACCAACTATCTGGATGAGGAACATATCGAATGGCTGAAGCGTTATCTGCAGGATTATGAGAATGCATTTATTCTTATCTCCCACGATATTCCGTTTCTGAATTCTGTTATCAATCTGGTTTATCATATGGAGAATCAGGAACTGAACCGTTATGTCGGGGATTATGACCATTTCCAGGAAGTGTATGAGGTGAAGAAGCTCAGCTTGAGGCTGCTTACAGACGCCAGCAGCAGGAAATCAGTGAACTGAAGGATTTCGTCGCAAGAAATAAGGCCAGAGTTTCTACAAGAAATATGGCAATGTCCAGACAGAAGAAGCTGGATAAGATGGATGTGATCGAGCTTGCTGCCGAGAAGCCGAAGCCTGAGTTTCATTTTAAATACGGACGCACTCCGGGGAAATATATTTTCGAGACGAAGGATCTGGTTATTGGTTATAATGAACCTCTTTCCAGACCTGTTACTCTCTCTATGGAAAGAGGAAATAAGATTGCGCTGGTTGGTGCAAACGGTATCGGTAAGACAACTTTACTGAAGAGTATTCTGGGGTTGATCCCGTCTCTGAAGGGTTCCTGCGAACTCGGGGAGAATCTTCAGATTGGATATTTTGAGCAGGAAGTAAAGGGTGATAACAAGACTACCTGTATTGATGAGATCTGGGCGGAGTTTCCGTCTTATACTCAGTATGAGGTGCGGTCTGCTCTCGCCAAATGCGGTCTGACTACCAAGCATATTGAAAGTCAGGTACGTGTACTGAGTGGCGGGGAACAGGCGAAGGTGCGTCTGTGTAAGCTGGTGAATAAAGAAACGAACATTCTGCTTCTGGACGAGCCTACCAATCATCTGGATGTGGATGCAAAAGAAGCTTTGAAACAGGCATTGATCGAATATAAGGGAAGCATTCTCCTGATCTGCCATGAACCAGAGTTTTACCGCGATGTGGTTTCTCAGGTATGGGACTGCAGTAAATGGACTACAAAAGTATTATAATAATTAGTATATGAAGGGTTATTACAAATGAGTAAAGCAAAAACTGTGGATCTGACTTCCGGTCCGATCCTGAAAACTCTGGCAGAGCTGGCTCTGCCTATCATGATTTCTTCCATGCTGGGAACAGCATACAGTATTATGGATATGGCATGGATCGGACTGCTTGGTGCAAAGGCGGTTGCAGGCGTGGGAGTAGGCGGAATGTATGTCTGGCTCTCCCAGGGGCTTGCATCCCTGTCAAGAATGGGCGGACAGGTAAATACAGCTCAGGCATGCGGGCGCAAAGATTATGACCAGGCACGTTCCTATGCTGCCGGTTCTCTGCAGCTCACTGCACTGTCCGGCATTTTGTTTGCTGCTGTCTGTGTTATTTTCATACAGCCTCTGCTGGGATTTTTTAATCTGACCGACGCAGAAACTTATACTGCTGCCAAATCTTATACATTGATCACCTGTGGACTGATTCTTTTTTCTTATCTGAATCTGACGCTGACAGGACTCTCTACTGCGCAGGGAGATTCCCGCACTCCCCTGCTTGCAAACTTTATCGGGCTTGCAGGAAATATGATTCTGGATCCGCTGCTGATCCTTGGCATCGGACCTTTCCCGAGGCTGGAGGTTGCCGGAGCCGCTATTGCGACAGTAAGTTCACAGATTCTGGTTTTTGTAGTGATGGTTCTGCGTATCCGGCATTCCAGACTGGAGCCAAATGTTTTACAGCATCTGAATCTGCTGTCTGTTTTTCCAAAAGAATATTATAAGCACATTTTCAGGATCGGGTTTCCCACAGCTATACAGGGAAGCATTTACTGTTTCATCTCCATGATTCTGACCCGTATGGTTTCTGGTTATGGTGCTGCCGCTATTGCAACGCAGCGTGTTGGCGGACAGATTGAATCCGTATCCTGGAATACTGCTGATGGTTTTGCTTCAGCACTGAATGCTTTTATTGCCCAAAACTACGGTGCACGAAAAAAGACCGTATCCGTAAAGGTTACAGTCTGTCATTTCGCGTTCTCACAATTTGGGGCCTGTTTGTCACTGCAGCTTTTGTCTTTCTTCCGGAACCAATTGCCAGGTTATTTTTCCACGAAAAAGAAGCTCTGGATACTGCTGTCAATTATCTGGTCATTATCGGATTCAGTGAAGTCTTTATGTCCATTGAGCTGATGACAGTGGGCGCATTATCAGGACTTGGACGCACCAGATTATCCAGTACGATCAGTGTGATCCTGACAGGCTCACGAATCCCGCTGGCATTGATCCTGACACATGCGGGAATGGGATTAAATGGTGTATGGTGGGCGCTTACAATCTCTTCTATCGTGAAGGGAATCGTGTTTACACTGACATTCCGGCATATCAGCAGGCGGTTGCCTGAAAAGGTCTAAAGGTCTCTTAATATAGCTGTCAAACTCAAAAGAGGACTGTTCAGAAAAATTTCTGTCAGTCCTCTTTTTACTGTTTCTATTATTTCGCAACAAAGTTTACGATCTTGTTCGGTACATAAATCTCTTTGATAAGGTTCTTACCTTCCAGGAAGGAAGCAATTCTCTCGTCTGCTTTGGCGATCTCGAATGCTTTTTCTTTTTCACATCCGTTAGGGATTACGATTGTTCCTCTTACTTTACCGTTTACCTGTACACCGATCTCAACGGTCTTGGCAATTGTTTTGCCTTCATCGTATTTCGGCCATTCGGAAACTGCCAGTAAGCCTTCACCTCCGATGAATTCCCAGATTCTTCGCAGATATGCGGTGCGAACGGGCTAAGCAGTTTGATAAAAATGGTAAGGTCATTTTTACTTAAGTGTCCTTCTGCTGTGATCTCATTAATGAGTGTCATCAGGCTGGCGATCGCTGTATTGAATTTCAGGTTCTCGATATCAGAAGAAACTTTCTTGATGGTACGGTGGAGTTTCATCTCCAGTTCATCAGATACGGATTCTTCAGAAAGGATATCTGTCAGCCCTGCAACACGGTCCAGGAACTTCTTACAGCCCTTTACAGAGTTCTCGCTCCATGGTGTAGCTGCGCCATAGTCACCCATAAACAGTACATAGGTACGAAGAGTATCTGCACCGTATTCTTCTACAATATCCAGCGGGTCAACTACATTACCCTTGGATTTACTCATTTTATCTCCGTCCGGTCCGAGGATCAATCCCTGGATGGAACGTTTTGCGTATGGTTCCGGTGTATTTACTACGCCAAGATCATACAGGAAATGATGCCAGAATCTGGAGTAGATCATATGTCTGGTAACATGCTCCATACCACCATTGTACCAGTCAACAGGCATCCAGTATTTCAGTTTGTCCATATCAGCCAGTGCATTTGCATTGTGCGGATCTGTGTATCTTAAGAAATACCAGGAAGATCCTGCCCACTGAGGCATGGTATCTGTCTCACGTTTCGCTGCAGCACCGCATTTCGGGCATGTGCAGTTTACAAAAGAATCAATCTTTGCAAGTGGGGACTGTCCGTCTTCACCCGGCTCGAAGTCCTTTACATCCGGCAGACGCAGCGGAAGTTCGTTCTCCGGAACTGCCACAACACCGCAGTTCGGGCAGTGGATAAGCGGGATTGGCTCACCCCAGTATCTCTGGCGGTTGAATGCCCAGTCTTTCATCTTATACTGAACACCGGCTTTACCGATTCCTTTTTTCTCCAGTTCTTCCAACATACGCTCAATAGAATCTTTCTTCTTTGCATATCCGTTCAGGAAATCGGAGTTTACCATTCGCCGTCGCCTGTATAGGCTTCTTTGGAAATATCTCCGCCTTTGATAACTTCGATAATGTCGATGCCGAATTTCTTCGCGAAATCATAGTCACGCTGGTCATGAGCAGGTACTGCCATGATAGCACCTGTACCATATCCCATCATTACATAGTCAGCAATGTAGATCGGGATTTTCTTACCGTTAACCGGGTTGATTCCCTCAAGTCCCTGGATTCTCACACCTGTTTTATCTTTTACAAGCTGAGTTCTCTCAAACTCTGTTTTCTTTGCACACTCATTACGATATGCAGTGATCTCATCCATGTTTGTGATTTTATCTGCATATTTGTCAATGATCGGATGTTCCGGTGCGATTACCATGAATGTTACACCAAACAGAGTATCCGGTCTGGTTGTATAGATTTCAAGTTTCTCATCGATTCCGTCAACATCGAAGTTAACGAAAGCACCTTTTGATTTGCCGATCCAGTGGATCTGCTGCTGTTTTACATTATCCGGATAATCTACATCTTTCAGACCTTCCAGAAGCTTATCTGCATACTGGGTGATCCTTAAATACCATACATCTTTGGATTTCTGAACAACATCGCTGTGGCAGATATCACATTTACCGCCCTGGCTGTCTTCATTGGAAAGGACTACTTTACAGTGCGGGCAGTAATTAACCAGTGTTCTGTCTCTGAATACAAGACCTTTTTCGAACATTTTCAGGAAAATCCACTGTGTCCATTTGTAGTAATCTTCATCTGTTGTATCGATCACACGGTTCCAGTCAAAGGAAAATCCAACTTTCTTTAACTGGTTTGAGAATCTCTTGATGTTCTCATCTGTGATGATACGTGGATGTGTTCCGGTCTTTACTGCGTAGTTCTCTGTCGGGAGACCAAATGCATCAAATCCGATCGGGAAAAGTACATTATAGCCTTCCATACGACGTTTTCTGGAAATAACCTCCAGACTGGAATATGCTTTGATATGTCCTACGTGCATACCGGCACCGCTTGGATATGGGAACTCTACCAGACCATAGAATTTAGGTTTGTCACTGTTATCTTTGGCTTCGAAGACTTTGGCTTCTTCCATTTTGCCTGCCACTTAGGCTCGATCTTTTTAAACAAGTATTTCATCTCTATACTTCCTCCAACATTTTGCTATATCTAAAAATTCATTTTAATTCAATGGCGCCGGTTTGTCAATGTAACGTTTCGCAGTATTGGCTGTTTTTACGATAAAAATGGGACCTATTTTATAGTTACTACCAGTGAACAGTAAAAACAGGACATCTCACATTTCTGTCAAATGTCCTGTCTTCTTTATTTCTTATATACTTACATCTAATTCATAGCGCTGATATATTTATCTGCTGCCTCTCTGTCGGTAACCGCCAGCCTCTTATTATTCTTCAGATTTATCCACTTTGCTTGCTCTTGCTTCGATTTCTTTTGCCTGGATATCGTTCGGAGCCTGCTCGTAGCGTGCGAATTCATAGGAGAATTCTCCACTTCCACCTGTCATAGAACGAAGATCTGTGGAATATCCATAAATCTCAAGCTGTGGAACATCTGCCTCAATAATGGTATTGCCTGATGATCAGGAGTCATACCAAGAACACGGCCACGACGTTTGTTCAGGTCGCCCATAACATCACCGGTAAATTTATCCGGAACAGTTACTTTCATAGATACAATTGGCTCTAAGAGTACAGGTGATGCATCCATAAAGCCTTTCTTAAATGCAAGAATCGTTGCCATCTTGAATGCCATTTCTGAGGAGTCTACCGGATGATAAGATCCATCATATAAGGTAGCTTTCACACCAACTACAGGATATGCAGCCAGAGGTCCTTTTAATACGCATTCCTGAAGACCTTTCTCAACTGCCGGGAAGTAGTTCTTCGGAACTGCACCACCAACTACAACCTGTTCAAATTCATAAGGTGTCTCCAGATCGCCTGATGGCTCGAAACGCATCTTAACATGTCCATACTGTCCATGTCCACCGGACTGTTTCTTATGTTTACCCTCTACATCTGCATTCTTACGGATCGTCTCGCGGAACGGAACCTTCGGTTTGCTCAGCTCAACATCTACTTTGTAGCGTTCTTTTAATTTATTCATAACGATATCGAGATGCTGATCACCGATACCATAGATAAGGCTCTGACGGTTTGCACTGTCATTTACTACACGAAGTGTCTTGTCTTCACTCATCATCTTCGCAAGTGCCTGGGAAATCTTATCCTCATCACCCTTCTTCACTGCTTTAAATCTCTTGCAGGTATATGGTGTGGAAAGGAGTGCCTTCGGATAAAGAATCGGATTTGCTTTTGTCGCAAGGCTGTCACCAGTCTGTACGCTGTTTAATTTGGCAATTGCACCAATATCACCGGCATGAAGTTCCGGAACCTCGATTGGTTTGGATCCTTCAAGTACATATAATTTATTCAGACGTTCTTCTTCGCCTTTCTCTACGTTTAATAAAGTGTCATCGGATTTGATAACACCGGAGCATACTTTAATAAGAGAATATTTGCCAAGGAACGGGTCTGCAATTGTTTTCCACACATATGCGGATTTCACTTTCGTGAAGTCGTAGTTTGCTTCAAAGATCTCATTTGTCTTCTGAGCGATTCCGTTGCAGGAGCGTTTGTCCGGGCTTGGGAAATATCCGCAGATATCATCCAGTAAGTTGGATACACCACGAAGATTGATTGGTGAGCCCATGCATACAGGTACGATAGATGCTTCCTGTACGTTCATTGCAAGTGCTGCGGAAACCTCTGTTACCGAGAATGTATCACCTTCAAAATAACGGTCCATGAATTCCTCGCTGGTCTCTGCAACAGATTCCATAAGGATATCGTGATATTTCTCCAGATATTCATCCAGGTATTCAGGAATCGGGCATTCCTCTTTCTTACCTTTATCTATGTACTTACGTCCTGCCTGTTTTACAACATTTACATATCCTACAAATTTGCCGTCTTCACGAATCGGGAAGTGAAGCGGTGCGATCTTCTTGCCGTAGAGTTCAGTGAGCTGTTCTACTACTTTACGGTAGCTGACATCATCTACGTCCATATCTGTGACAAAGATCATTCTCGGAAGTTTATATTTCTCACATAAGTTCCATGCCTTCTGTGTTCCAACCTGAACGCCTGCTTTACCGGAAACTACAATGATCGCTGCATCTGCTGCGCTTACTGCTTCTTCTACTTCGCCTACGAAATCGAAATATCCGGGAGTATCCAGCACATTGATCTTTACCTTATCCCACGGTACCGGGATCAATGTGGTAGAAATGGAAAAATGTCTCTTAATCTCTTCTTTGTCATAATCGCTGACAGTATTTCCGTCTTCTACTCTTCCGAGACGGTTAGTCATTCCTGCTAAGTAAGCCATTGCTTCTGCCAGTGTAGTTTTGCCAGCGCCCCCATGACCTAAAAGGACTACATTTCTAATTCGGTCAGTTCTAAATACATCCATGTTGCGTACCTCCCTGTTTGTCTGTTATGTTATTGCCGCCTGTAACGTCCGCAGCAACGATATGGCTATATATTACTAAATTTTTTTATATTTTTCAAGTATTTTATGAAATTTTAACATCTTTTTTTGTGAACTTCTTGTAAATTGATGAGCATTTTATATATTTTCAGTAATTTTCACGGATCTCGACTGTGAATTTTATCTCAAACGTGCAGCTGGCTGACTATTTTGATTGTACGAATATTTATAGTGCATTGTTTTTTTCAGTTGACTATAGCAGTCCTAGAGCGTGTCTGAAAAAGGCTTTCTGCAAGATGTGCGTCACAATTTGTGGGATATTTTGCCCGGATGAGGCGCCGTAGCGGGCTACGGCAACTGAATTCGGGTGAAATATCCCGCAAGTGGGGCG
>ENA-OQJH01000380-OQJH01000380.1-human-gut-metagenome-genome-assembly--contig:-NODE-380-length-25217-cov-2.186688_pt1 | contig 25217 bp, 29 predicted proteins | sample MGYA00242597_ERZ504763 | MGnify/ENA primary metagenome ERZ504763 (study PRJEB26092, sample SAMD00036359) | human gut metagenome | host: Homo sapiens | study: EMG produced TPA metagenomics assembly of...
TCTTTACGCAATTTATTTATCAGGGGAGGATGCTATTTATCAAAACAATCCTTTAAAGCCGGGTGAGTTCTATAATCCTATTTTGCAGGGTTGCTATCCCGATCCGAGTATAACGCGGAAAGGTAATGATTATTATTTGGTGTGCTCATCTTTTGCTATGTTTCCCGGGGTGCCTATTTTCCATTCTAATGATTTGGTCAACTGGAAACAAATCGGTCATGTGCTGGACAGAACGTCACAATTAAAGGTTGAAGATTGCGGTATTAGTGCAGGTGTATATGCTCCTGCTATAAGATATAATCCCAATAATGATACGTTTTATATGATAACCACTCAATTTTCCGGTGGCTTTGGAAATATGGTGGTAAAGACAAAGAATCCGGAGAATGGCTGGAGTGATCCGATCAAACTTCAATTTGAAGGCATTGATCCTTCTCTTTTCTTTGATGATAATGGCAAGGCATACGTGGTACATAATGATGCTCCTGCTAAAGCAAACGAGCGTTACTCGGGACACCGTGTCATAAAAATATGGGATTATGATGTGGAGAATGATAAAGTGGTTCCGGGAACAGATCGGATCATAGTAAACGGTGGCGTCAATATAGAAGAAAAGCGATATGGATTGAAGCTCCTCATATCTATAAGAAAGATGGACGTTATTATTTAATGTGTGCGGAAGGAGGAACCGGAGGCTGGCATAGCGAAGTCATTTTTGTAAGTGATCATCCGAAAGGACCTTATCTCCCGGCAAATAATAATCCTATTTTGACTCAACGTTATTTTCCTGCAAATCGAGCGGATAAAGTAGACTGGGCTGGTCATGCAGACTTAGTGGAGGGACCCGACGGAAAATATTATGGTGTATTTTTAGGAATACGCCCCAATGAGAAGAACAGAGTGAATACCGGACGCGAAACTTTTATTCTTCCGGTGGACTGGAGCGGAACATTTCCCGTTTTCGAGAATGGCTTATTCCTATGAAACCTACATTGAAGATGCCTTCGGGAGTAGAGAACCAAACAGGGAAAAACGGTTATTTGCCTAGTGGCAACTTTGTTTTTAAGGATGATTTCTCCGATAAGACATTAGATTTTAGATGGATTGGTCTTAGAGTCCTCGTGAAGAATTCGTTGATATGACCGATAAAGGATTGCGGATCGTCCCCTTTACCTCAAATATCAATGAAGTGAAACCTACTTCTACTTTGTTCTACCGTCAGCAGCATAATCAATTTACCGCGGCAGCAACCATGGAGTACAAACCGAAAAATGAGAAAGATTTTGCCGGTATAACATGTTATCAAAATGAAAGATATCACTATGTTTTCGGTATCACTAAAAAGGGAAAAGACTATTACCTGATGCTGCAAAGAACCGAAAAAGGACAAGCGAGTGTCCTGGGTGAGATGAAAATAGAAACAGAGAAACCTGTGACACTGCAAGTAACAGCCAATGGAGATGATTATCGTTTTAATTATTCGATTGATGGAAAGGTATTTATGAATTTAGGAGGAACCGTTTCCAGCGATATTCTTTCTACTAATGAGGCTGGTGGCTTTACAGGAGCAATGATTGGACTGTATGCAACATCTGTTGGTAATTAATTAGAAACCTTATTATTCTATAATTATGAAAATACATCATCTATTTTGGGGTATATGTTTATGCTTCAGTACAAATGTTTTATTCGCACAAAATTATCAGAAAACATCGTCGGGTATCAAGACCACAGTGAATGCAGTGATATAGAAGTACAATTTTTTGCGCCTGCTGTGGCGAGGATAATAAAGTCTCCGGAAGGTGTTGCCTATGAAAAAGAGAGTCTTTCTGTAATTGCAAAACCTGAAAAGGTAAGTTTCAAAGCTGATATAAAAGATAATAAGATTGTATTGAATACCAGTGAACTAAGTGTCAGTGTGGACACCGGGACGGGAATTGTTTCTTATTTCTCAAAGGATGGCAAAGTATTATTGGCAGAGAAATCCGGTATGCAGTTTATCGATTTCGATGATGCCGGGACAAAAACTTATCAGGTTTATCAACCTTTTGTATTAGATAAGGAAGAAGCCATTTATGGTTTGGGACAATTGCAAAATGGAAAGATGATTCAGCGGAACATGACTAAAAATCTGCTACAGGGTAACGTTGAAGATGTGTCACCTTTCTTCCAGTCCACCAAAGGATATGGTGTGTTTTGGGATAACTATTCGCCGACTCTTTTTACGGATAACGAAGTTGAAACATCTTCCGTTCTGAAGTAGGTGACTGTGTGGATTATTACTTCATGTATGGGAAAAATGCCGACGGTGTTATAGCACAGGTACGCAACCTGACCGGGCAAGCGCCGATGTTTCCTTTATGGACTTATGGTTACTGGCAAAGTAAGGAAAGATATAAGAGTCAGGAGGAAGTGGTAGACGTTGTTCGTAAATATCGTGAATTGGGTATTCCCTTGGATGGCATTATTCAGGACTGGCAATATTGGGGGCATAACTATTTGTGGAATGCGATGGATTTTCAGAATCCGACTTTCAATAATCCTCAAAAGATGATGGAGGATGTCCATGCGATGAACGCACACATGGCTATATCTATCTGGTCGTCATTCGGACCGATGACTAAACCTTATAGAGAATTGGACAAAAAAGGGATGTTGTTTAACTTCACTACCTGGCCGCAATCGGGATTGGAGTCATGGCCCCCCAACATGGAATATCCTTCCGGTGTAAGGGTGTATGATGCTTACAATCCCGAAGCACGTGATATTTATTGGAAATATCTGAATGATGGAATTTTCAAGCTGGGAATGATGCCTGGTGGATGGACTCTACCGAACCCGATCATCTGGATTGGAAGCCGGAGGATATGGATACCAAAACCTATCTGGGCTCGTTCCGTAAGGTGCGCAATGCTTATCCGTTGATGACTGTCGGAGGGGTTTACGACCATCAGCGTGCAGTGACTTCGGACAAACGCGTGTTTATTTTAACCCGTTCCGGATTCTTGGGGCAGCAACGTTATGGTGCAAATGTATGGAGTGGTGATGTCGCTTCCACATGGGAGAGTTTTAGAAATCAGATTCCTGCCGGATTAAACTTTTCTTTGTGTGGTATGCCTCACTGGAATAGTGATATTGGTGGCTTTTTGCAGGACACTATAATAAAAGCTGGAATGATGATAGTGCTTCAAAAAATCCATTGTATCAGGAGCTTTATGTGCGTTGGTTGCAGTTTGGAACGTTCAATCCGATGATGCGTTCGCACGGGACGGATGTTTATAGGGAAATCTATAAGTTCGGAAAGAAGGGTGAGCCTGTATATGATGCTATCGAGAAGATGATAGGTTTGCGTTACTCTCTGTTGCCTTATATTTATTCTACTTCTTGGGAGGTGAGCAATCGCCAATCGAGTTTTATGCGCGCTTTGATGATGGATTTTGTAGATGACAGAAAGGTGTGGGATATCAATGACGAATATATGTTTGGAAAATCAATCCTTGTAGCTCCGATTGCTCATGCACAATATACACCGGAAGCTGTGGTAAAAGTCTCCGAAGAAGAAGGATGGAACAGAGATGGAGTGAAAAAAGCAAAAACTGACGTTGCTGTGGATTTCATGGAAACGAAATCTACTAAAATATACTTACCGGCAGGAACGCTATGGTATGACTTCTGGACGAACGAGAAACACGAAGGCGGAAAGGAAATTGCCAAAGAGACTACACTGGATGTTATTCCATTGTATGTAAAAGCGGGTAGTATTATTCCTGTCGGTCCACAAGTTCAGTATGCAACTGAAAACCGTGGGATCATCTTGAATTGAAGGTGTATGCGGGTGCGAATGGAAACTTCATTTTATATGAAGATGAATTTGATAATTACAATTACGAAAAAGGAGCTTATACGGAAATTCCAATCTCTTGGAATAATGCATCTCGTAAATTGACGATAGGGGCAAGAAAAGGTACGTATGAGGGAATGTTGAAGAACCGTAAATTTACTGTAACTCTTCAGACGGAACTCAAAAAAGCGTCGATTATAATGGGAAGGCAATTTCTGTAAAGTTTTGATTGTAATAAAATGTGTGATTATGTCAGTAGAAAAGAATCTGAAAAGTAGAAATATGATGAAGTTTTTTTATAGTAATGGCTATGCTATTGGGTAGTAGCGTTGCAAGTGCAGAAAATAAACAGATAACAAGTCCTGATGGAAAGTTGGTAGTAACAGTCTCAGATATGAATGGAAGGCCCTCTTATTCTGTTAGTTATGATAATGTTCTCTTTTGAAGCCATCTCCATTGGGGATTATTGCAAATATAGGAGATTTCTCATCGGGGATGTCGCTGGAGAAGAATGTTTCAACCAATAAAATAGATGAAACATACGAGTTGGCTTCTATTAAAAAGAGCAAGGTACATTATGTGGCGAATGAAGCTGTATTTTCGTTTACACAACAAGGGAAAACAATTTATGATGTTATATTCCGCATAAGTAATAACGATGTTGCTTTTAAATATAGGATGTATCCGCAAGGTGAGACACTAAGTTGTGTGATTAAGCAAGAAGCTACAGGATTTGCGTTTCCTGACGGAACCACCACTTTCCTTTGTCCGCAAAGTAAACCGATGGGAGGATTTGCCCGTACTTCTCCAAGTTATGAGACGTCTTATACGGCAGATGATGTCGCAGGGAAAAATGGCTGGGGAGAAGGATACACATTTCCCTGTTTATTCCGTAATGGAGATAATGGTTGGACACTTGTTTCCGAAACGGGAGTAAATGGTGGATATTGTGCGAGCCGTTTGTTGGGACACAAAGAAGGGGTGTATACCATTGGATTTCCGCAAGAAGGTGAAGCAAATGGGAATGGTACAGTTTCTCCGGGGATAGCATTGCCGGGCGAGACGCTTGGCGTACTATTACTGTGGGCAAGACTTTGGCTCCAATAGTGGAGACAACGGTTCCTTTTGATGTTGTAAAACCGCTTTATCCGGCAAAAGGAGAGTATACGTATGGACGGGGTTCATGGAGCTGGATTATCGGTATGGATGGAAGTACTAATTATAAAGAGCAACTCCGGTATATTGATTTTTCGGCAGCAATGGGGTATCAATCTGTGTTAGTGGATGCCTTGTGGGATAAACAAATAGGACGTGATAAAATTGAAGAATTGGCTAAATATGGGAAGGACAAAGGGGTAGCTCTTTATTTGTGGTATAATTCGAATGGGTATTGGAATGATGCTCCGCAAACTCCGAGAGGTATTATGGATAATGCGATAGCCAGACGTAAGGAGATGAAATGGATGCAAAGCATTGGTATTCGTGGAATAAAAGTTGACTTTTTCGGAGGTGACAAGCAAATGACTATGCAGTTGTATGAGGATATCTTGTCGGATGCAAACGAGTACGGTCTTTTAGTTATTTTCCATGGATGTACTTTGCCTCGTGGCTGGGAACGTATGTATCCTAACTTCGCATCGAGTGAGGCTGTATTGGCTAGTGAAAATCTTCATTTCTCTCAAGGCAGCTGTGATAATGAGGCCTTTAATGCTACCTTGCACCCGTTTATTCGTAATACTGTGGGTAGCATGGATTTGGAGGTAGTGCATTGAACAAATATTATAATGCGGATAATGCTCCACGGGGAAGCCGGCGGGTAACATCAGATGTCTACGCACTGGCTACGGCGGTTCTATTTCAGAGTCCGGTACAGCATTTTGCTTTGGCACCGAATAATCTGACCGATGCTCCTGCATGGGCTATTGATTTTATGAAAGAGGTTCCAACGACTTGGGATGAGGTACGTTTCATTGACGGTTATCCTGGTAAATACGTTATTCTCGCCCGTCGTCATGGAGACAAATGGTATATTGCCGGAGTAAATGCGCAGAAGGAAACACTGAAACTTAAAGTTAATTTGCCGATGTTCTCCAATGGGGAAAAGGTGAGACTATTTAGTGATGATAAGGTATTGCAGGGCGGTGTGAAACAAATAGGAATAGGAAAGAAACAAGAATTGCAATTGACTATTCCTTGCAATGGTGGAGTATTAATAACCAAATAACTGTTTAGACAGATAGAATATGAAAAACTTGAATTTTTGGGGTGTATTACTCCTGTTGGCAATGACTGCCGTCACTTCGGGAGTGGCACAAAATCCTATTATCCAGACAAAATATACCGCCGATCCGGCTCCGATGGTATATAATGATACCGTTTTCCTTTATACAACTCATGATGAGGATGATGCCGAAGGATTCAAAATGTTGGACTGGTTACTTTATACTTCCACCGATATGGTGAATTGGACCGATCATGGAGCTGTCGCTTCTCTGAAGAGTTTTGATTGGGTGAAACGTGATAACGGTGCCTGGGCAGAACAAGTCATCGAACGTAATGGCAAATTTTATATGTATTGTCCGATTCACGGTAATGGTATTGGCGTATTGGTTTCCGACTCTCCTTACGGTCCTTTTAAAGACCCATTGAACAAACCGTTGGTTTGGCAGAAGGAGCATTGGTATGACATTGACCCGACCGTATTTATTGATGATGACGGACAAGCGTATATGTATTGGGGCAATCCGAATGTTTATTATGTGAAACTGAATGAAGATATGATTTCATATTCGGGGGAAATTGTACAAGTAGAAAATAAACCGGAGCATTATCAGGAAGGTCCGTGGGTGTATAAACGGAACGGGCATTATTACATGGCTTTCGCTTCAACTTGTTGTCCGGAAGGGATTGGCTATGCTATGAGCGAAAAAGCTACCGGACCATGGAGTACAAAAGGATATATTATGCGTCCAACAGAGCGGAGTAGAGGAAATCATCCTGGAATTATCGATTATAAAGGTAGCTCTTATGTATTTGGCCTAAATTATGATTTGCTTCATTTGGAAACATTGGATCATAAGGAACGTCGTTCCACGTCTGTTGCAAAAATGCATTATAATCCGGATGGAACTATTCAGGAAGTTCCTTATTGGCAGGAGACGAAACTGGAACAGATTGAAAACTTTAATCCTTACCGTAGAGTGGAAGCTGAAACGATGGCTTGGGGATATGGTCTTAAAGCTGAAAATCATAAGAATGGTGGTTTGTATATAACCGATATTGATGATAATGAATATCTGTGTGTGCGTGGTGTCGACTTTGGCAAGAAGGGAGCAAAGAAATTCAGTGTAAGCGCAGCTTGTGTTGAAAAAGGCGGAATGATAGAAATTCGTCTGGATAGCATTGAAGGTCCGGTAATAGGTAGTGTCAGTATATCACCGACAGGAGGACTGGATATATATAAACAGATGTCATGTCGGATAAAGAATGCAAAGGGTGTACATGATCTTTATTTCTACTTAAAGGAGAGAAAGGAAACAAACTTTTCAATCTGGATTATTGGGAATTTGAATAGCTTTTATTCAAAAAAAATAAGATTGTAATGTGTTTATAATCAGTGTAATTGTTTGGGTGTGCTACAAGGGAAAAGATAGATGTAACATTGAAAATGAAGATGTTATTTAGGAAAAGAAGCCCGTAACATAATTATGTTTGTAGTTTTATGAACTGGCATATCTTTGCAGAAAGATCAGTAATTCATATTTGATTATAAAGAAAATAAGAAGTATTATGAAGAATACACAGGTAATACAATTAATGTCAATCGTCTGGCTCTCCATATTTATGCTGGGGATAACAATGATGTCATGTAGCTCAAAGAAAGAACAACAATTACCGGCTATTGGAAAATCTGTGGCCCTCTTTGATTATTTTTCTTATAAGGGAATGATGATTTTTATATTTCCAATCCTCTGTCAGGTGAAGACTATTTCTATAATCCTATTTTGCCGGGATGGTATTCTGATCCTAGTGTTTGTACAAATGGAGAAGGTGATTATTTCCTAGTAACATCTACATTCACTTATTTTCCCGGTGTTCCTATTTTTCACAGCAAAGACTTGGTGAATTGGAAACAGATAGGGCATGTGTTGAACCGTGCTTCGCAATTAGTGAATATGGAAGGACAGAAAGTGAGTGGCGGTATTTTTGCTCCGGCTATTTCTTATAATCCGTATAACAAGACATATTATATGGTAACAACCAATGTCGGAGCCGGAAATTTCTTTGTTAAGACGCAAGACCCGTTTGGTGAATGGTCGGAACCCATCATGTTGCCGGAGGTCGGAGGTATTGATCCTTCTTTCTTTTTTGATGAAGATGGTAAGGCATATATTGTTAATAATGATGAGGCTCCGGATAATAAACCTGAATATAGCGGACACCGTACTATACGCATACAAGAGTTTGATGTGAAAACAGATAAGACGATCGGTCCCCGTAAAATTCTTGTAAACAAAGGAGCTCAACCGGCAGACAAACCAATTTGGATAGAAGGTCCTCATTTATATAAGATAAATGGAAAGTACTTCTTGATGTCCGCCGAAGGTGGAACGGGAAACTGGCATTCGGAAGTGATTTTCCGTGGTGATTCTCCGATGGGTAAGTTTCTTCCATGGAAAAACAATCCGATTCTGACGCAAAGACATTTGAATTCTGACCGTCCTAATTCGGTAACCTGTGCTGGTCATGCAGACTTGATTCAAACAAAAGAGGGAGATTGGTGGGCTGTTTTTCTGGCTTGTCGCCCTATTAATAATCAGTTTGAGAATTTGGGACGTGAAACATTTATGATGCCGGTGAAATGGAGTGAAGACGGATTCCCGTACATGACACAAGGAGATGATTTAGTACCTATGATTGTAAAACGTGAAGGTGCGAAACGCGATACGACAGTTACTTATGGTAATTTCGAGTTAATAGAGAACTTTGATTCTCCTGTACTTGATATGCCATGGATGACTTTAAGAGCTTCTGCTTCCGATTTATATTCATTGACGGAAACGCCCGGATACCTGACTTTGAAGTGTGCAGATATTAGCGCTACGGAAAAGAAAACTCCGGCATTTGTCTGCCGTCGGTTACAACATCATAAATTTGAATGTGCTACCCGTATGTTGTTCAATCCTTCTGACGATAAGGAAACAGCCGGAATGCTGTTGTTTAAAGATGAGACGCATCAATATTTCTTCTGCTTGAATAAAGTGGGTGAGAATAAAAATATTTCTCTGAAACAAATCGGTGAAAAGGAACAGACATTGGCTTCAGATGAAATAGACGCAGATACAAATGAAGTATATTTGAAATTAGTATCTCAAGGAATTGGTTACGATTTCTATTATTCTATTGATGGTGAAAAAAGCTGGAAACTGCTTTGTAAAGATGTAGCCCCCAGTTATCTCTCTACTACAACGGCTGGTGGATTTACCGGTACTACAATTGGATTATACGCTACTTGCAATAATTATTTTTTTTTTTATATAAATATAATGCTAGTAATTATGAGTGATATTTATAATGATGCTAACGCACTTAAAAAAAGAATGATGATTAGAAAACAATGTAGTTAATTAACATCTTAAACTAATGGTAATGAAAAATGTAACGAAGAAAATTCAAAGATTCCTTACTTGTTTCTCCTTATGTTGTTTAGTTTTGTAACAGCATCAGCACAGAAAGGGATAACGGTGAGGGGAACGGTTCTTGACAGTAATGGTGAGACAATCATTGGAGCCTCAGTAGTTTTAAAGGGTAATAATTCAATAGGTACGATTTCAGATATAGATGGAAATTTTGTATTGACCGTACCCAATGAGAAGTCTACCCTTATTGTTTCGTATGTAGGAATGAAACCACAGGAGGTAAAAGTGGTTTCCAAAGGTCTTTTTAAAGTGGTGTTGGAAGATGATACTAAACAACTGGAAGAAGTAGTAGTTGTAGGTTACGGACAACAGAAGAAAGCGAGTGTGGTAGGTGCTATTACGCAGACCACTGGAAAAGTATTGGAACGGGCGGCTGGTATTTCTGATATTGGTGCGGCGTTAACCGGTAACCTGCCGGGGGTTATAACGACTCAAAGTTCCGGTATGCCAGGTGAAGAAGAACCGAAAATCACAATACGTGGGACTAGTTCATGGAATAATAGTGACCCGTTGGTACTGGTGGATGGCATAGAACGTCCGATGAGCAGTGTGGATATTGCTTCTGTACAATCTATTTCTGTCTTGAAGGATGCTTCTGCAACTGCTGTTTATGGTGTGAAAGGTGCAAATGGTGTCATTTTGGTAACGACTAAACGCGGAACTGAGGGAGTTGCCCAAATAAACATAGCAGCCAATGCCACGATGAAGATACCTTCCAAGCTTCCTAACAAGTTGGATTCTTATGATGCTTTGATGGCACGCAATATGGCTATTGAGCATGAGTTGAGCTTGTATCCAGATTCATGGTCGTACATAAAGCCGCAGTCAATAATTAATAAGTATCGTAATCCGGCAAATTTGGAAGAAGCGGAACGCTATCCGAATGTGGACTGGCAGGATGTATTGTTCAAAGACTATGCGATGTCCTACAATGCAAATGTGAATGTCAGCGGTGGAACTCGGTTTGTAAAATATTTCGCTTCTGTCGATTATGTGCATGAGGGGGACTTGTTCGATGTATTTGATAATGGGCGTGATTATAATTCCGGTTATGGATATGACAGAATTAATGTACGTAGTAATCTGGATTTTCAGATAACCAAGAGTACTGTTTTTAAGGTTAATGTAGCGGGCTCTAATGGATACAAGAAAACTCCTTATAATAATTCCAATTATGATAGCTCGGCCGACTGGTCGATTGCCCAGCAGTGGGCGGGGGCGTATAATATTGCTCCGGATGTATTTCTTCCAAAATATTCGGATGGTTCATGGGGATATTATCCGAATATTTCGAATGTTACCAATTCTGCAGAAAATGTTTCATTGGGAGGTACGATGACTACCACTACTACACAGATAACAACTGACTTTGCATTGGAACAGGATTTGAGCTTTATAACGAAAGGATTGAGTGCAAGGGCTATGGTTTCTTGGGATAATACTTTTGTAGAATGGAAGCGCGGTATCAATGACCTATATAACGACGCACAACATAAATGGATTAATCCGGATACAGGGGAGGTCAGTTATAAAAAGTCGTATGACAACAATACAGGTTTTGATTTTATGCAGGGTGTAATGTGGAATACGGAAGGTGGTGAAGTCAAGAATTGGGCGACACAGCGTAACCTTAATTATCAGGCACAGTTAAATTGGGCCCGTAGTTTTGGAAAGCATAATGTTACCCTTATGGGATTGTTCAGTCGTCAAGAAACGGCTACAGGAAGTGAAATTCCTACTATCGTGAAGACTGGGCATTCCGTACTACTTATAATTGGGCGGATCGGTATTTTATTGAATATAATGGTGCTTATAATGGTTCCGAGAAGTTCAGCAAAGAAAATCGTTTTGCATTCTTTAATTCCGGTGCTATCGGATGGATGGTTAGTGAAGAACCGTTTATGAAATTCTTGAAAGAACGCAGAATTTTGGATATGTTGAAAATTCGTGCTTCTTATGGTGAAATCGGTGATGATAATGTAAAAACACGTTGGTTGTATATGAACCAATGGGCTTACGGCGGAACCTCGTCTTTGGATGTAGATCGTGGTGAAAGTCCATATACTTGGTATCGTGAATCAGCAGTAGGTAATTCTGATGTGCATTGGGAGAAAGTAAAGAAATTGAATTTTGGTATTGATTACTCTTTTTGGGATGGTTTGTTTGCAGGTAGCGTGGAAGTCTTTCGTGATAAACGTACTGATATTCTGGTGGGTGGAAGCGATCGGGCTATTCCTTCTTATTTTGGTACTACAGCAGTTACTGCTAACTTAGGTAAGGTTAGAACCAAAGGTTATGAGTTGGAACTTCGTATCAACAAGACATTTTCCAATAAGATGCGCGTTTGGGCTAATATGAGCATGACCCATGCGGAAAATAAGATACTTGAAAAAGACGATGCTCCATTGTTGGCTGGGTATCAAAAGGTGGCTGGTTATGCCATTGGTCAGAATAAGGCATATATTGATAATGGATATTTGAATTCTTATGACGATGTGATTGGTAGCCCGCAGCATGATACAAACAATTCACAACGTCTTCCCGGAGACTATTATATTGTCGATTTCAATGGGGATGGTGTCGTCGACAGCAAGGACCAAGCTCCTTACGGTTACTCTGATACTCCACAGAATACATATAATGCTACTCTTGGCTTTGAGTGGAAGGGATTTAGTGCTTTTGTTCAGTTCTATGGTGTAAACAATGTGACTCGTGTCGTTCAGTTGACCAGTTTTGGCAGTCAGATGAATACGGTGTATGACCAGGGTAGCTGGTGGTCTGAGGCTGGCGATGCGGCCGATGTTGTAACTCCGCGCTGGTTGTCAAAGGTGAGCGGTTACAGTAATGGTACGCAATACTATTATGACGGTTCTTATATTCGTCTGAAAAATGCAGAGATAGCCTATACCTTTACAGATGGATGGGTGCGAAAACTCGGGGTGAAAAATTTGAAGATTTACTTAAATGGAAACAACTTATGGGTATGGTCTAAGATGCCGGACGACCGTGAATCGAATTTTGCAGGTTCGGGTAATCAAGGGGCGTATCCTACGGTGAAACGTTTCAACTTAGGTGTTAAATTTACATTATAATCAAAGTACTATGAGAAAAATATATAGAACTCTTTTATGCGGTAGCTTATTGCTCTTCTCGTTGGGATTTTCATCTTGTGAGGACTATCTAGACAAGGAAGCTGACTCTACTGTATCTGAAGAAGAAGCATTTAAGAACTTTAGGAATTTTCAGGGGTTTATCGAGGAAATATACAACTGTATTCCTGATAAGGAGAAGAACAATTATACTACTTCCTGGAACTGGGGAGATGATGAAATATTCAACCGGAAGGTGACAGCCACATGACGCATCAGGTCGATTTGGGTAACTTCCGTGCATGGTCTACCAATAATCAATGCTGGCTCTATCGTACCGGCAGTGATCCTACGGCTACTTATCATCCGAACAGTGACGGCAATGCTAAGTTTAAACATTCACTGTGGCCACATGCATGGTATTGTATACGTAAGGCTAACATCGGTATCGCTAATCTAGAAAGGTTAACGGAAGCTACGGATGAGGAGAAAAAACTGATTGCCGGTCAGCTTTATTTTTTCCGCGCATGGTGGCACTTTGAAATGATGCAATATTTTGGTGGCTTGCCTTATATTGATACAGTCTTATCTGCTACAGAGAAAATGTCTTTGCCACGTCTGAGTTATCAGGAATGTGCAGATAAAGCAGCAGTCGATTTCCGTATGGCAGCGGATTTGCTTCCTATTAATTGGGATAACACAACTGTTGGCAAACAAACCGCGGGTAAGAATGATTTGCGTATCAACAAGATTATGGCATTAGGCTATCTGGGCAAGAATTATCTTTGGGCTGCCAGTCCTCTGATGGAACATGGTGCGCAGCTAGGTGGAAGCAATACTTACAATTACAATACAGAATATGCAAAAAAAGCAGCAGAGGCATTCGGAGAGTTACTGACACTTGTCGAAAGCGGGCAGACGCAATATGCATTGGCGCAGTTTGATTATAGTGATATTTATAATCATACCAAATCGGCATCTGCTTCTAATAGTTATTCTGAAATATTCTATACTACTGGTCAGAACTGGAAAATGCCGGGTACTACAGAAGCTATTTTCCGTGGTCCGTCCGAAGACTTCAACGGTAGTAACTGGAATATGACCAAGTTGTGGGGACCTAAAATTTATGGTTTGGTTGAACATGATAATATCATCCACCAACCTACTGCCAACTATGTGAATTTATATGGTATGGAGAACGGTTTGCCATTGAGTGAAGATGAAACAAAATCCGGTTTTAGAAAGAATTTTCCATTTAGAAATCGTGATGCCCGTTTTTATCATGACATAGTTTTTGACGGATTCCATTATGTCAATGCAGCTATTCCTGAAGCAGACAAGGAATTCTTGCGCTATTGCACTCTGTATACGGGCGGAGCTATGAGAGCCGTGGCCAATGCTAGCCGTACCGGCTATTTCATCCAGAAATTAGTACCGCATCAGGCTAATAAATATGACGGACTCTATAATTGGTCGGGTAACCTGCATACATATTTACCTTACATGCGTTTGGCGGATATTTATCTGATGTATGCTGAGGCTTGTGCGGCAGTAGACGGTGCTGCAGGTAAATCTACGAATTTTGGTAAAACGGCTGAAGATGCGATCAATACTTTGCGTAAACGTGCGGGAGTAGGCCCTGTTGGTGGAGGGGAACCGGGTGATGAAAAAGGTACTCTTTGTCCGGAATATATTTCCAATTCCCAGAAATTTATGGATGAAGTTCGTCGTGAACGTGCTGTCGAGTTGTCTTTTGAAGGTTTCCGCTTTAACGATTTGCAGCGTTGGTTGCTGCTGACCGAAGAGCCCTATACTATTAAGACTTCACAAGAATTCGAACGTGTAGAGAATGAAGACTTTTATAAGAATAATGATCCGGCAGAGGCAGAAGTGAGAAACTTCCGTGAGGAGACTATTTTGAAACGGGTATTTGGAACGAAGCATTACTGGTTCCCCTTATTGGATAATGACGTGTATCTGTATGCTGAATTCCCGCAGAATCCGGGATGGTAATCCCTTATGGTTACTGAATGTATAATTATAAATGAATAAACAATGAAACATATATATAGAAGATTCATTCTCAGTGCAGTGCTTGTTTTTCCGGTTGTTATTTCTGCCGGTGCACAAGAGTTGGCAGGGGATAATGCAAGTTCGCTGCAAAACGATTCGTTGGTGCAGGTAGCTTTCCGAAAGGTTTCTCAGAACAATTTATTAGGAGGTGCCTCAGTAGTAAATGTAGAGGAATTGACGAAGAAAAATTACAATACATGGAGCTTGACCGATATGCAGGGATATGTCGGTGGTTATAATGGTAACTCATTGTGGGGAATGGATGAAAAGCTGATATTGGTGGACGGGGTACCTCGCAATATTGATTATATTTCTCCTACGGAAATCAGCCAAATAACCTTTTTGAAAGGTGCGCAAGCTGTGGTGCTCTATGGAAGTCGTGCGGCTAAAGGAGTAATTATGATTACAACCAAAAGAGGTAAGAGTACGGATCTTCAAGTAGATGTACGTGCCAATACAGGGTTTTATGTCGCAAAGAGTTACCCCGAATATTTAGGTTCGGCCGAATACATGACTCTTTATAATGAAGCACGTGCCAATGACGGGCTCGGTGCTCTCTATAGCGCGGAGGATATTTACCATTATGGATCCGGTGAGAATCCTTATCGTTATGCTAATGTGAATATGTATTCGTCGGACTATATCAAGAAGGCATATAATCGTTCGGATGTTACAGCCGAATTTCGGGTGGCAATCATCGTGCCCATTTTTATACGAATATAAATTATCTTCGTTCCAATGACGTTTTCAAAATCGGTGAAGCGAAGCATAATGGGACCAATGGTTTAAATATTCGCGGTAACGTAGATTTGACATTGAATGACTTTATTACAGCTTATGTGAATGCTAAAGTATCTTTCTATTCACGTCGTAGTGCCAATGGGTCTTATTATTGGAGTGCGGCATCTACATTGCGTCCCAATCGTATTTCTCCGTTGATTCCGTTGAGCTATATTGATGCAAATGCAGCCAGTGCATGGGATTTGGTGGCGAATAGCAATAATATAGTTGATGGAAAATACTTTTTGGCAGGAACACAATCTGATATGACAAATGTATTTGGCGATTATTATGCTTCAGGTTATAGCAAAGCAACAGATCGTTCGTTCCAGTTTGATGCGGGAGTGAACATTGGTTTGGACAAGGTGTTGAAAGGACTCTCTTTTCATACTCGGTTTTCTGTAGATTACTCTACTGCTTATATTACTTCTTATAATAACAGCTATGCCACATATGCGCCTACCTGGTCTAATAATGGCGGGAAAGATATTATTGTCGGTTTGACAAAATACAATGAGGACAAGAAGTCCGGTGTGCAGAATATCAGCGGCAGTTCGGATAACCAGACTGTTTTATTCTCCGGCCAGTTCGATTACGAAAACACTTTTAATGATGATCATCATTTGGCTGCCATGTTAATAGCCTCTGGTTATCAACAAAGTTATTCAGGAGAATATCATAAGACAAGCAATGTAAATTTGGGCATGCAGTTGGGATATAACTTCCGCAATAAATATTATGCCGATTTTGGTGGGGCTGTTATACATTCTGCAAAGTTGGCTCCGGGACATCGTAATGCTTTCTCACCTTCTTTGACATTGGGCTGGAAATTATCAAACGAGAGATTTCTGGAAAATTCTCCGGTAGTGGACGAACTGATGTTGAGTGTGTCCGGTAGTATCTTGAATACGGATTTGGGAATTGACAACTATTATATGTATGATGGTTATTACAACCAGTCGGACGGTGCATGGTGGGGATGGCGCGAGAGTGTATCCCTACACTCTACTAACTCCAAACAAGGGGCGAATGAAGACTTGAGCTTTATCAAGCGTAAAGAGCTTTCAGTTAATCTGAAAACTTCTTTATGGAACCGGATGATAACAGCGGATGCATCTTTCTTTGTTAATTCAATCGAAGGTAAAATCGTGACTTCTACTACTCAGTATCCGGAGTATTTCTTCACTTATTATCCGACTGCTTCGTTTCGTCCGTACATCAACTACGATAATGACCGTCGCATGGGATTTGATTTCAACGTAAACTACAACAAACGTTTCGGCAAGGTTGATTTTACAGCGGGCGTTACCGGAACTTACTATACAACGAAAGCTACCAAGCGGGATGAATTGTATCAGGATAAATACCAATACCGTAAAGGATATGCTGTTGACGGTATTTGGGGATTACAGTGCATCGGATTCTTCAAGGATGATCAGGACATCATCGATTCTCCAGAACAGCGTCTTGGCGGTACAATAAGACCGGGTGATTTGAAGTATGTAGATCAGAATAATGACGGTATAATTGATGATAAAGATCAGGTTTATCTGGCTCGTGGAGGTTGGTATGGAGCTCCCTTGGCGTTGGGTATAAACTTGACTGCTAAATGGAAAGGATTAACTTTCTTTGTATTGGGTACAGGTGAGTTTGGCGGACATGCCATGAAAAACAACGAGTCTTATTATTGGATATCCGGTGAAGATAAATACTCGGCAGTAGTCCGGGGGCGTTGGACTCCGGAAACGGCAGCAACAGCTACTTATCCGCGTCTGACTACAGAAAGTGGAACTAATAACTTTTATTCTTCCGACTTCTGGATGTATAAGACGGATGCTTTCCGTTTGGCAAAAATACAGGTCACGTATGACCTGCCTTCCAAGTGGTTTAAGAATAGTTTTGTTCATGGAGTATCCGCATATATCAGCGGTTCTGATTTGCTCACAATATCCAAGGAACGCAAGGCGCTGGAATTGAATGTTGCTCCAGCCCGCAATGCCGCTTCTATAATTTAGGTGTGACTGCAACTTCTAATACAGATTATTTCAATAATTAAAGAACGAAATTATGAAAAATATATTCAAATTATTGGCTTTCTTACCTCTGCTGACTGCTTGTGACGATTTGTTTGAACCGGCACTAGAGAACAACAGAGATCTTGAGGCTATGTATAAAGAACCGAGCTATGCGCAGGGTATACTTGCGAACGCTTATATTATACTTCCTTACGAAACTTCACCTACAAGTGACTTGGCTACGGATGATGCTGTGACTAATGAGATTTCCAGTAACTATCTGCGAATGGCTACAGGTTCCTGGACTGCCAATAATAATCCGGTTTCCCAGTGCAGAATCGTTTCAATGCTATCCAGTATATCAATCTTTTTTGGAGAATGTAGATAAGGTAGAATGGGCAAAAGATGAACGTATCTCTACCATGTTTCTTGATCGTTTGAAAGGAGAGGCTTATGGGTTGCGTGCACTGCATATGTATTATTTGTTACGTGCACATGGTGGCAAGATTGCGGACGGCACATTGATGGGAGTACCTATTATTTTGAAATCGGAAGGACCGGATGCGGATTTTAATCATGCTCGTGCCACTTATTCCGATTGCGTGAAGCAAATAATGGAAGATGCTGATAAGGCTATCGAATTATTGCCGCTCGATTATAAGAAATTTGCAGATAGTGAGATACCGGAAAAATATAAAAACATCGGTGTGACGAATGCGAGTGATTATCGGCGTGTTTGTGGTGAAGAATATAGAGGGTTGATGAGCGGACGGATTGCATTGGCAGTCCGTGCACAAACGGCTCTGTTAGCTGCCAGTCCGGCATTTCAAAGCGGGTCGGGAATGACTTGGGAACAAGCTGCCGATTATGCTGCTGAAATTATAGAGAAAGCTAACGGTGGCGGCGGCTGCGGGCTGGATGCAGATGGATTGGAGTGGTATACACTTGCGGATAAAGATTATGGAACGGGCGGCAGTCCCGCCGAGGTTATTTGGCGTAGTAGTACAGATGATAATAATACATTGGAAACAGCTAACTTCCCTCCATCACTTTACGGAAACGGTCGTGTCAATCCTACCCAGAATTTGGTGGATGCCTTTCCTATGGCGAACGGTTACCCTATTTCTGAAACATCAGGCAATTACGATGCAGAAAACCCGTATGATAACCGTGATCCGCGTTTGGCAAAATACATCGTTTACAATGGTAGCAAGCAAGGTCCTAGTGATACGGAAATTATTACAGGAACTTACGGAACGAATACAGACGTTGTGAATAAGGAAAGCGGAAGGTCTACTCGTACAGGTTATTACTTGCGGAAACTATTGCGTAAAGAGTGTAACCCTAATTCACAGTATAATACAAAGAAGAAGCATTATACCGCACGTATCCGTTATACAGAGATGTTTCTGATTTATGCGGAGGCGGCTAATGAGCTTGGGGGCCACAGAATAATCATGGACATCTTTTTAGTGCTTATGATGTAATCAAAGCCATTCGTACGCGTGCCGGTTTAGGTATCGATAATGGAGATGCTTATTTGGAGAGCATAAAGGATAATAAAGACAAGATGCGTGAACTAATCCGTAATGAACGCCGTATCGAACTTTGTTTTGAGAATTTCCGTTTTTGGGATTTACGTCGCTGGAATGTTGATTTGACCAAACTGAATGAAACTGCTCTTGGGGTGGAAATAAGCAAGAATGGTTCTGTAATGAACTACTCTCCGCTTACGGTAGAGAAAAGAAGTATGAGGAGTATATGATTTACGGGCCAATACCTTTTGCTGAAGTAATGAAGTGGAGCAATCTGGAACAGAATGTCGGTTGGAAATAATTGTAAAATAATAAATAATGAAGCATATGAAATTAATTAAATTAATATTTGCCATGTCAGTTGGAGTCTTTGTTTCATGGACGATGACATCCTGTGAAAATCAAGATAATGAATTTCCTGATTATGAGGGCGGCACTTCAGTCTATTTTGCAACCCAGTATCCGGTGAGAACGTTGGTTATGGGTGAAGATGAGTATGATACGACGCTGGACAATGCTCATAAATGTAAGATTAATGCTACTATGGGCGGTGTTTATGCTAATAAGAAGGATATCACGATAGATATTGAAGTAGACAATACATTATGTGATAACCTTTATTATTCGTATACTTCTGCATCTGAAAATGTGCCGGTAAAAGCTATGCCTTCCAACTACTATACATTATCTGATGATAAGATCACTCTGAAGAATGTATTGATGGATGGTGTGGAAGTCTCATTTACTGATGCTTTTTTTGCTGATCCCGAAGCATTGACCGCTACCTATGTTATACCTTTGGTAATGACAGGTGTGACTAATGCTGACCGTATTTTGAATGGTACTTTGTCCGAAGGGGCAGAAGCCGTCAGATGTAATTCGTCAGTGTGGTTGGTGCAACCACAGGATTATGTACTTATTGTGTGAAATACATCAATAAATGGACTGGTAAGTATCTGCGTCATGGCGTGGACAAAGTGACAGAAAACGGGACAACTACCGAGAATGATCGCCATAACGAGTATGTAGAAGATGATGAAATATGTCAGACTGTAACAAAATCTTTGACTGAAACCATTCTTACAGTTACTACCAATTAGGGACAACAGACAATCCGCGTAATATCAGTTATAAGTTGCTGCTGGTTTTTAATGGCGATGAATGTGTGGTTTCCGGGTTGGACGGCGTTACGGCTACTGGTACTGGTAAGTTTGTTCAAGACGGTGAGAAGAATAGTTGGGGTAATAAAGACCGTGATGCCATTTATTTGAAGTATACTGTGGATTTCAGTAATGGATTAAAGCTTGAAACAGAAGATACACTGGTTGCGCATAGTCGTGGCGTGGCAAGAGAAGATTTTACGCCGATCTATGTGAAGAATTAATCGTTAAATCTAGAAGAATATGAAATACTATAATAGAATTTTACTGCTTGCTATGGTTGCCGGAATAACTGTATCTTGTGCGGATGCGCTTTTTGCGGACTACAAGACAGAGAAACCGGAGAGTCTGAAAAGTATGAGTACTTGAACGAATATGGTGATTTGAAAACATATATTGACCGTATCTCCCATCCCGACTTCAAGTTGGGAACGGGGGTCACGGTGAGTGATTTCTTGAAGCAAGATTTGGTTTATACTTTGACTGTCAACAACTATGACGACGTGACGGCTGGTAATGCCATGAAATATAGCTCCTGTGTAGATGCCAAAGGAAATATGGATTTCGGCACAGTCAAGAAGTTTGTGAAAACTGCAAAAGAAACAGGAATTAGTATTTACGGGCATACGCTCTGTTGGCATTCACAGCAGCAAAATGCTTATTTGAATGGGCTGATTGCGGATAAAGAACCGGAACCGGTTCCTGGTAGTTCAGAAATCGCACTTCATATAAAAACCTCGAAACCTCAAGCGAATGTATGGGATTGGGAATTGTATTATGATTTGGATGAGGCATTAATAGCAAATCAAGAATATACTATAAGTGTGCGGATGAAGGCTTCTTCGGCTATAACCTTTCCGTTCTGGCCGGGGAAGAAAGATGGGACTGACACTCAATATGGTGCAGGGACCTTTTCAGCGGGTGAGCAATGGTCAACTAACACATTCACGTTTACGCCTTCTGCTGATATCGATAGGTTACGGTTCTGTTTCGGTTTGTTTGGCGGTGATTTGTATTTTGATGATTTAACATTGACTGCCTCGGGCTCTGATAGAAATTTGATTATGAACTCTACTTTCGAAGAAAGCAAAGATCTGTCCCGATGGAGTAAAGCGAGTTGGATTGATTTTGCTTATGGGATAGAGGAGGTCCAGGAAAGTGGATCCGTGTTAACTAATGTATATATATTAGAGGATGACTTTTCAAGCGGAACAGCTATGATGGGTTGGGGAAATAACTCGACTCGGCTGGTGATTGACGGAGTACATCAAATGACAAATCCGTCGGAAGTAAATTCTTGGGAAGCACAGGCTGGCTATGATTTTTCAGCTCCTTTGACAGAAGGGACTACCTATTTCTTAAAGATGAAGATTAAAGGCAGTGTAGCAGGTAGTATTGGAGCGGTCTTTCAAAAACCGGACGGATTTGCCGGGCGTGGTGACTTCCCTTCCATACCAATTACAACAGAATGGGAAGAGGTTACTGTATTTACCAACTGCACGGGAGATGCGGCTACTCGTATTCTTTTTAATTATGGGAAGTATGCCGGTACCATCTATATTGATGATTTGTCTATATATTGGCAGAAGTCGGGTAATACGATTCCTCTGACTCCTGAAGAGAAAGAAGAAATCCTCACGAACGAACTGGAACGTTGGATTAAAGGTATGTTGGAATCTTGCGGTGGTTATGTTAAGGCATGGGATGTCGTGAATGAACCTATTCCGGAAAAGATTCGGATGGGGATGGCTATTACGATCTTCAGTCAGCTTCTCAAACAGATGATAATGGTGTTTCCGGTGAAAACTTCTATTGGCAGGATTATTTGGGTGATGATTACGCCCGTATTCCGATTAAGTTTGCGCGTAAGTATTTTGCGGAGTCCGGTGGTAACCCTGATGAGTTGAAGCTTTTTATTAACGACTATAATCTGGAATCCGACTGGGATCAGAATAAGAAGTTAAAGAGCTTGATACATTGGATCGAACGTTGGGAGTCTGACGGGGAAACAAAGGTGGATGGTATCGGTACTCAAATGCATGTGTCTTACTATATGAATCCTGCTACTCAGCTAGTAAGGAAAACGCCATTATCAATATGTTTACCCTGTTAGCTTCTACCGGTAAGCTCATAAAGATCACAGAATTGGATATGGGTATTGTCGATGCAGCCGGTGAAACGATACTGACAGAGAATCTGACAGACGAAATGCAGCAGAATATGTCTGATTTCTATCAGTCATTATTGAGAAATATTTTGAGATTATTCCGGTGGCACAGCAATATGGCATCACTCATTGGAGCCCGACAGACAGCCCTTCTGAAAACTCCTTCTGGAGAAAAGGACAGCCAATTGGTCTGTGGGATTTGAATTACAACCGCAAACCTGTCTATGTCGGTTTCCTTGAAGGTTTGAGAAATGGTACTGCCAGTAAATAAATGAGATAGAAAACTATCATGTAGTTTATGCTGATTTAGATTAGGCACGCTCGTCCGGATAGCGGAGTCTCTCGATAGAGCTCCGCTATTATTTTAAATAGATGTAATTAAATAGATTGATGAAATTATGAAAAGAATAATAGGTATATTAACTTTGTCTTGTCTGTTGTTTTCTGCTTGTGGCAAGGATGAAATTCCGCAAGAGGAAAACGAAAAAAACAGAAGAAACAACACCCGGTGATGATACCGGCGGTGATGAATCGGATGATGATCCTGATTCTCCGAAGCTGGTTGTTCCTTTACATGTAGAGGGACGTTATCTGAAAAATGAACAAGGGAAAATTGTCAACTTGCATGGATTTACGCAGACTTATAGTCTTATTTTAATAACAACGCATGGAGTAATTATGATGTAAGCAGTTGTCTTAGCTATAACAAAAGTATGGTGGATAAAATACTGGCTGCCGGATGGAAATTTAACTTTGTACGTCTGCACATGGATCCTTATTGGAGTGATGATACTACGTTGCCTTATGTGCGTTATGAAGGACATGAACGTTTCTCGGAAACACGTTTCAAGAAGTACCTGAAAGAGTTATTTGTCCCAATGGCGGAATATTTTATTTCTAAAGGGATGTATGTGGTGATGCGCCGCCGGGAGTTTGTCCACATGCAGGTGATACTGAAGATAACAGGTATCTAGGTATAGAGTTGGGAGATTCTTATCAGGAGTTTCTGCTGAAAGTATGGGACATTGTATCGCAGAATGCTGTTGTGAAGAATAATCCCGGGATTATGTTCGAGTTGGCTAATGAACCCGTTCATATAAAAGGTACAGACGGTAAATATGGTGGTGACGGTGATGCTTGCTTCATCAATATGCAAAAGTATTTTCAGGCGATTGTTGATAAAATACGTGGAAATGCTTGTAACAATATCATTTGGGTACCGGATTGGGCTGCAATCTCAGTATAGTGGCTATAAAGACCATCGTATCGAAGGAGAAAATATTGGTTTTGCCGTACACTGTTATCCGGCTGGTATGGAAGTGATGCCGAACAGGACAGTGGTGAAGGAAATGGCTCCTCTACAGGAGGGGGATATGAACCTTTCCAACGTGGTTGGGACAAGCAAGTAGGTCCGGTAGCTAGTTTTGCTCCTGTCATGGTGACTGAGATAGACTGGGCACCGAAGAAATATGATGCAACATGGGGGAAAAGTATTACGGGAGTGGCGAAAGGCGAAGGTTTTGGAGCTAATTTCAAATACATAGCCGATCAATCCGGCAACGTTTCCTGGCTGTTCTTTACTACAAAGTCTCATGAATTGGCTGCTTTTAAGGATGTAGCGGGTGAACCGGGAAACTATACTTTTTGAATGATCCAGAAGCGTGCCCGTGGGCTATTTATCACTGGTTTAAAGAGTATGCCGAAATGGATGAATAATAATATCAGTTTTGTTACAAGATGAAGAAGATTATATTATTAAGTTGTTTGTTATGTGCAGGCATATTTGCCTTTGCACAAGACCCTAATTTCCATATTTACCTTTGTCTGGGACAATCCAATATGGAAGGAAATGCAAAGATTGAGGCCCAGGATACATGCAATGTCAATGAACGCTTTCTGATGATGGCGGCTGTTGATTGTCCGTCTTTGGGACGCGTCAAAGGACAATGGTATAAAGCTGTTCCACCGTTGGTACGTTGCCATACAGGGTTAACACCGGCCGATTATTTCGGACGTACATTAGTGGAAAGGCTGCCTGATAATATTAAGGTAGGTGTCATCAATGTAGCTGTAGGTGGTTGTAGGATTGAACTGTTTGATGAGGAGAATTGCGAAGAACATATTGCCTCTCAACCGGAATGGCTGAAAAATACCGCGAAAGCGTATGGTAATAATCCTTACCGTAGACTAAAGGAATTGGCTGTAGAAGCACAGAAAGCCGGTGTGATTAAAGGTATCCTCTTGCATCAAGGCGAGTCTAATACCGGTGATAAAGAGTGGCCTCAAAAAGTAAAGAGAGTCTATGAGAATCTGTTGAGGGATTTGAATCTTCAGGCAAAGGATGTTCCCTTACTGGCAGGAGAGTGTACATGCCGACCAGAATGGCAGATGTGCAAGCATGAATGAGATAATCAATACGCTACCGCAAGCGATTCCGACTGCGTACGTGATTCCTTCTTCGGGCTGTTCTGCCGCAGAAGATAATTTGCATTTCACGGCAGAAGGATACAGGAAATTGGGAGTGCGGTATGCCGAGAAACGACTCCTTTTGTTGGAGAAGGAACCAAACTCCGGGATTACTACCGAACCGGCATCCACTAATATTCCGGGATATGACTATCCCCGGGTGGATAAAGAGGGGCGTGCTCATTTTCGTTTCTATGCTCCGCAGGCTACCAAGCTACAAGTGGATTGTTGCGGAAAGAAGTATGATATGTGGAAAGATGCCGGAGGACTCTGGACGGCAACGACCAACCCTCTGCCTGTAGGATCCATTATTATTTCCTGATAGCAGACGGAGTGTCGGTAACAGATCCTTCCAGCTACACGTTCTTCGGTTGTTGCCGTGTGGCAAGTGG
>ENA-OQJH01000381-OQJH01000381.1-human-gut-metagenome-genome-assembly--contig:-NODE-381-length-25154-cov-2.325928_pt1 | contig 25154 bp, 35 predicted proteins | sample MGYA00242597_ERZ504763 | MGnify/ENA primary metagenome ERZ504763 (study PRJEB26092, sample SAMD00036359) | human gut metagenome | host: Homo sapiens | study: EMG produced TPA metagenomics assembly of...
GGAATTTAGCACTGTCAGCTTGATCTGATCGATCCAATCCTGCTCTGTCTTGTCTCCAGTTACAAGAGAGTTAACCGGATCAAAGAATGTAGAACGTGTTGTAAGACCTTCGATCGGCTCTGTTGCTGCGAATGCATCCATAACTGCAACTGCGCCTGTGTCGTAGATTGAGTAATACAGTTTTGTATTATCATCTGTGATCATATCAGACATTCCTTCGATCGGCTGAACTGCTCCGCCTTTATCGAAGAAGATCTTAGCTGCTTCATCAGAGTACAGGTAAGCGATAAATTCTTTTCCGAGATCCTGCTCTTTTGCTTCTGCCGGCATCCAGATCTGCTCGAAGAATGTGTAAGAAGCTCTCTCTCCGCCTTCTTTAACAGCCGGAAGAGCTGTGAATCCCCACTCGAATCCGTCTGCTCTCGGAGCATCTTCCATCTCGCCGATTACCCAGTTTCCGTTCGGCATGAACAGCGCTTTGTTGTCAAGTACAAGCTGTTGGTTCTTACGGAAATCGTTGTCGTTTGCATTAGCCGGTGTTGTTTTTTCTGTATATGTAGCAAGTTTTGCAACAATGTCAAATGCCTGTTTAGCGCCTTCTGTATCCCAGATACCATCTTCATATGTCAGCGCTTTAGAGAAATCGTCTCCCATTGTCTCATGCATCAAGCATAGAAGAATGCGTCAAAGTAACCTGTTGTCGGATATGTAAACAATGCGATTCCTTCTTCTTTCGCTTTGTCGCCAAGTGCCCACATCTCATCCCATGTAGTCGGAACATCCCAGCCTTTTTCCTCAAACAGTCCTGCATTGTAGAACAGTCCGCATGGGCCGTAGAACATCGGCATCAGATATGTTTTTCCGTCTCCGTACGGATTTGTAATTGTATTCTCAACGAATCCCGGAAGGATCTTGTCTCCTACAGTTACTTCTTCGCCCGGTACTGTCATATCAAGAACATCTGTCAGATCAACAAGGTTGTTGTCTTTTACGAATGTCTCTGTGATTCCCGATTCAGCTCCTACAGCTCTTAAGATCACGTCCGGATACTCGCCGGATTTCATCTGCGGGTTGATTACATCTTCGAGCTTTTTGTCGATTGTAAGTTCAACCTTAACGCCTTCGTGAGATTTCTCGAATGCTGAGCAAACTTCTTTCCACATGTCTGCGCCGTAAGCTGTTTCTACCGCTGCAACCTTCAGTGTTTTTTCGTCTCCACCTTTGTCAGCGTCTTTGTCGTCTCCGCCTGATGAACCACAAGCTGCAAGGCTGAATGCCATAGAAGCAACAAGTAACAGACTGATCAGTTTTTTCTTTTTCATAATCGTTGGTCCTCCTTTATTTAACGATTTGTTTCTCTTGGTCTTAGAATAAACGAAATCCGATAATTTTTCAATACCCATTCTTGTCCTTTTTTTTTATAAATATTGCTTTTTTGTATTTCCCCCGACTTTTTTTGCGTTTTTTCCGACAAAAACTTTTTTATATTTATTTTTTGTGCATTATATATAATTTCTTTTTTCGCCGCTTCTACAATACATCCATTTTCCCTTGATTTTTTTAAAGAATTCACTATAATAAACACATTAATTTTTTTACTTTTTTAGTTAAAAACAAAATTTCTAAACTATTCCAGATAAACAACGGAGGCTGTATTTATGGGAAATATACGACATTCATTCAACACTTCTAATCAGGAAACAACATTTTCGCAAATGCCGTACCGCCTGCTCTACTCCAGTTATTCAAAGTACGAACAAGACTGGGAAAGCTACCCGCACACCCATTATTTTTCCGAGCTTTTTTACGTACTGAACGGATGCGGAAGCTTCATTGTAGAAGAAGAATCATTTCCGATCCGAAAACAGAATCTGATCATCATCAACCGAGCATCCGCCACACGGAAGTTTCAGACAAAAATTCTCCCTTGGAATACATTGTCCTCGGCGTGGAGGGACTAAACTTTCTTATTTATAACGACAAAGAATATTTAAATATACAGTGCGAAGATTTCTCCGAAAATCTCGACTTCTACTTTCATACGATCCTCCGGGAGATGGACGAACAAAAAGAAAGCTACGAGACGATCTGTCAAAATCTTCTCGAAGCTCTCATCAATTCAACTTCACGACATACCGGATCGCCCGTAGAAATGCTTCCTTCCTCAAAAAAGATTACCCGCGAATGCAGTTACGCAAAGCGCTTCATCGATTCTAACTTCAGAGAAAACATCACTCTTGACACACTTGCGGAGCTGACCCATCTGAATAAATATTATTTTGCCCATACATTTACCGAAATTTACGGGATCGCGCCTATGAACTATCTTGCTCAGAAACGGATCTTCACAAGTCAGGAACTTCTTACTTCAACGGATCTGAACCAGGCAGCGATTGCAAAACAGTGCGGCTTCTCTTCTTCAAGCTATTTTTCCCAATGTTTCCGAAAAATATGCGGCATGACTCCTACCGCTTACAGAAAACAGTTTATACGTTGACAGACGACAATTACATAATTTCATTCATCCTGTTAGTACGCTCGCCGCGTCTTAACAGATGATTCCTGCCGCATCCGCCATCGCCCAGCCGATCGGTATCGCCGTCCAGATCGCTCCAACGCCGAACAACGGCGCACATGCATAGGCAAGGACAACCCGTGTTCCAAGTGAGAGGATCGTAAGAAGAAGAGAAACTTTCGGTCTTTCCACTGCCCGGAAATATCCGTAGAGCAAAAACAGGATTCCGATCCCGCAATAACACGCTCCCTCTGTTTTCAAATACCCTGTTCCGATCTGAATGATCTGTGTTTTCTGCGGATCAATAAAAATCCCCATCAAAAACTCTGCTCCGAAAAAGACTGCCGCAGATGCCGCCGCGCAAAACATTATGACAGTCACGGCAGCGCTTTTTGTTCCTTTTCTGATCCGTTCTTTTTTATCCGCCCCATAATTCTGCGAGATAAATATCGAATATGCATTCCCGAATTCCTGTGCCGGCATATATGCCAATGTATCAATCTTTACCCCTGCAGCGAACGCCGCCATAACCGATGTTCCGAAACTGTTCACAAGTCCCTGAACCATAAGTATCCCGAAATTCATCACAGACTGCTGGATTCCCGTCGATGCAGAATAAGAAAAGATCTCTTTCAAAAGATCTGCCCTTATACCGATCCCCTCTTCTTTCATTTTCTTCATGTTAAGTTCCGGTTCTTTCACAAGAGCGTATAATGCGATTCCAAGTCCTGCCGCTGCCTGAGCAAGAACCGTTGCCTCAGCCGCCCCTTTCACTCCGCGCCCGAGTTTTGCGACAAAGAAAAAATCCAGTCCGATATTAAGCGCAGTTCCGACGCCGAGAAAAATCAGAGGAATCACCGAATTTCCCGATGAACGGAGCAGAAACGCAAAATAATTATAGAGAAAAACAAAGATCAATCCGGCGAGGATCAGCCCATATAAGAGCGCATCAATCCGTAAATATCCGCCGGAATCTGCATCAGCGTGAGAATCGGATCAAGGCACACATATGAAACAATCGTCAAAATCACTGTCACTGAAAAAATAAGCACAAACGATGAAACAATATATTCTTTTAGTTTTCTTAACGCTCTTCGGCCATAACAGATTGAAAAAAGCGCTCCGCTCCCCATACACATGCCGATCAGGATCGAATTTAAAAACGTCATAAGCGTATATGCGCTTCCGACAGCCGCCAGCGCTTCCGCGCCGACAAACCTCCCGACAATCCATGTATCTGCCAGATTGTAACATTGCTGCATGATGTTTCCAAGGATCATCGGCACGGCAAACAGCAGCATTACAGCCGTCACATTTCCTTTTGTCAGATCACGTTTTTTCATAGTTTTTCATCCGATCAGTTCTTTCACAAATTCATCCGCCGGATTTTTCTTTACATTTTCCGGCGTATCGCACTGCGCGATCTTTCCCTGCTCCATCACAAGAACCCGGTCTCCCAATTTCATCGCTTCCCTGATATCATGCGTAATAAACACGACTGTCATTCCTAATTTTTTCTGTAATGCCAGAAGTTCATTTTGCATAGCCCGCTTTGTAATTTCATCCAGCGCCCCGAATGGCTCGTCCATCAGAAGAAGTTTCGGGCGGGACGCAAGCGCCCTTGCGATCCCGACTCTTTGCTGCTGACCTCCGGAGAGTTCTTCGGGATAACGGTCAAGCATCTCACGCTCCAGACCGACCAGACCGATCAATTCTTCCGCCAGTTTCCGGTTTTGCCGTTTATCCTTCTGTCCGCTTATAACAGGAACGTAAATAATGTTTTTTTCAACAGTCATATGAGGAAAAAGCCCTTTATTTTGTATCACGTAGCCGATCTTTCTTCGAAGCCGGATCAAATCTGCCTCTCCTACGTCTTCCCCTGCCGCATATACTTTTCCCGAATCCGGCTTTTGCATCCGTTTATCACCCGAAGCATCGTCGTCTTTCCACATCCCGATCTGCCGATCACCGTCAAAAATTCGCCTTCTTCCACAACAATGCTCACATCATCCAATGCTTTATATCTGCCAAAGCTTTTCGTCACATGTTCCAGACGTATCATTTCCATACGCATTCATTCCCCTGTACTTTTTTGTTTCTTCTCGAAAGTTTCTTCAAACGGTTCTGTTCTCACGGTTTTCGGAAAATATTTTACAGTAACCCGGACGTTAAAAATTCTTCCGCCACTTCCGCTTCGTCACGTCCTTCTTCCTCAACCTGATAATTCAGTTCCGCCATTTTTTGATCTGTAAGAATTCCGTCCATCAGCTCTAACGTCTCTTTGAGCTTCGGATATTTTTCAAGCGCATCTTTGCGGACAACCGTTGAACAAAAATAATTTACCTGATAAGACTTATCGTCTTTTAACGCTCTCACATCATCCTGACTGATCTGAGCGTCTGTCGTATACCCGTTCGTCACATCAATATCACCGTTTCTAAGCGCCTGATATTTCAAACCGATATCAATATCTTTGATCTCTTTAAACTGAAATCCATACGCCGCAGACATCCCCGGAAGACCGTCCGCTCTCTCGATATAATCCGGGTTTCCTCCGAAAACAAGCTGATCCGAAACCGCCGCCAGATCCGAGCATGTCTCAAGATTGTATTTCTTTGCCGTATCTTCTCTTACGACAACGGCATACGTATTGTTCTGACCATACAGCCCTACCCACGTCATATCGAATTTTTCTTCGTATTCTTCCTGAAGTTTTGCAAGCATCTTATCATCGCTTACTTCACCTGCCTTATGTCCGAGCACAAGAATCCATCCGCTGGATGTATATTCCGGATAGAGATCAAACTCTCCCTTTTCCATTGCCGGCTGGATATTGCTCGTTCCTCCGCCGATACCTTTTGTAAGTTCTACTTCATAACCTGCCTTCTCCTCGATAAGCTTTTTCAACATTTCTCCGAGGATAAACTGCTCTGTCATCGGCTTTGTGGCGATCTTAACCGGTTCTTGAGCTTCGTTTCCCGCACTTCCTTCTTTCTTATCTTTGCTTCCGTTTCCCGCGCATCCGGCCATCGAAAGTATAAGCGCGCCGGTCAGAAAAAGCGCCGTGATCTTCTTTAATCTCATCTTTTGCCTCCTTATTCATAGTGTCCTTTTATGATTTTCTGTTTATATTTTTCTATTTATATTTTTCTATTTATGTTTTTTTATTTATGTTTTCCTGTTTTATCTGTTTTTTATGCCTGTTTTCTTTTTCACTTTCCGTTCCAGCAATCCGAGCAAAAGATCGCTTACGATCGCCAGAAGCGCGATCAGAAAACTACCGCAAAACGTCATTGCCGAATCATAGATCGTAATACCTCTGTAAATCGCTACTCCAAGACCTCCCGCTCCTATAAACGACGCGATCGCCGACACAGAGATTGTCATAACGACCATATTTCTTACGCCTGCTATGATGACTCCCGCTGCCAGTGGAAGTTTGATTTTTGTCATGATCTGGAAGCGCGTGCTCCCCATTCCTTCCGCCGCCGCGACTACTTCTTCCCCGACGCCGGTAATTCCCGCATACGTATTTCGCACCATCGGCATGATGCCGTAAATCGTAAGAGCGGTTATCGCCGTCTTATCTCCGATCCCCAAAACCGGGATCAGCATTCCCAGAAGTGAGATCGCCGGAATCGTATAACCGATATTTGCGATCGTCAGAACGGGACCTGCCGCTTTTTTATGTTCCGAAATAAAAATCCCTAAAAGAAGTCCTATGATCCCCGCGCTCACAGCCGCCGTTAAAGCCAGCCCCACATGTGCCGCAAACAAATCCAGAAACCATTCTTTTCTCTCAGCATACAGTTGGATGACCTTTTGTAAAAATTCCACACCCTACTCCTCTCCGAGATAAAACACCCTGTAAAATGTTTCAAGCGATTCAAACAATTCTCTTTTCGTCTGCTGAAGCTGTTTGATCTTCAGCACACTTCCTATCTCATCAAAAGCAAAATCATTTTCTTCGTGCTCTACTTTTAACTCGAGATTTCCTTCTTCATCATATACGACAAGGAGAATGCCTCCCACATCTTCCGTATACAATACGCACATGATCTGCAGTTCCTGACGCACTGCTTCCGGCAGCGACTCAAACTGAGGATTCAAATAAAATTTCTGTTCATATGCGCTTGCCGCACAAAGCACAACCTCTTCTTCCATACATTACCTCTCTTTTTCCTGTTTTTTTCCGAACTTAAAATCTGCATTTAGTTCGTCTATACTCATCCATATCTCTCAGCTTATCCTATGCATGCATTTCTTATCCCGCACATGCATTTATACATAACCGTACACACCTCTGACCGAGACTTCTCCGGCATAGACATGTTCCGAAGTTCCGTCTTCCCTTCTCACGATCAACTCTCCGTTTTATCGATCCCCAGTGCCTTTGCCTTATATGTTCCGCTTGGATCAAGTACAAGAACGTCCCGATCCCGGTTGACAAGCATCGACATATACGTTTCCATCAGTCCGGATAAATCTTCCGTCTCAAGAAACAGGCGGTAATCTTCCTCAAAACATTTCATGATCGACGCAATGACAGACGCTCGTTTCACCATATGTCCGCATTCAAGATACAGCGATGTTGCATGATCTTTTAATTCTTCCGGGAACTTTTTTTGTGTTTGCATTAATTCCGATCCCGACGGTCACATAATTGATATAATCGATCTGCGTACTCATCTCCGTGAGAATACCTGCCAGTTTTTTCCCGTTGACAACGAGATCGTTCGGCCACTTAATCTGAATATCCGGACAGGAAGCTCCCTCATTTTCAAAATATTTTTTATTCCTTTCGCCGTACTGCACGCCGTCACGATCGTCAGCATAGACGCTTTATCCGGCGTGATCTTCGGTCTTAAAAGAACCGACATAAAGATCCCCGCTCCGGCAGGTGATTCCCACGAACGTCCTCTGCGCCCTCTTCCCGCCGTCTGCTCTTCCGCCACAGCCAGCGTTCCGGCTAAAGCGCCTTCATCTCCCATCTGCTTGATGCGCAGATTCGTTGAATCCGTCACTTTATAACATACGACATTTCTTCCCGCCCATTCCGTATGCATACAGCTTTCCACTTCTTCTTTTGTCAAAATGTCGGGACTTTCCACCATGCGATACCCTTTGTTTCGCACAGCTTCCACCTCGTAGCCGTCTTCCTGAAGCCGGCGGATCACCTTCCAGACCGCAGTGCGCGACACATTGAACTTCTCACAGATTTCCTGCCCCGAAATGTACCCGTCTGCTTCCCGCAGCATTTTCAAAATCTCTGCTTTCATAATTTTATCTGCTTTTCGCCTTCTCTGATTTTACTTTCTTGGCTTTTTGCTTCTCAAGTTTTCGTCTTTTTATTCTCTCGACTTTTTATCTTTTTTACGTTCTCAGCTTTTCGTTGTCTTTATCTTTCTTGCTTTTTGCCTTTGTATCTTCTCTGTTTTTATCTTCTTTTCTACTTATTTTTTACTTCAATGTAGCATCCATAACCGCTTTAATCGTATGCATCCGGTTTTCCGCCTCATCGAACACTTTCGACTGTTCAGACTCAAATACCTCGTCCGTCACTTCCATATCTGTGATTCCGAAACGCTCGCCGATCTCTCTTCCGACTTTCGTTCCAAGATCATGAAACGCCGGAAGGCAGTGAAGAAAGATTGCTTCCGGTTTTGCATTTTCCATCACTTCTTTTGTTACTTTGTACGGAGTCAGCTCTCTGATCCGTTTCTCCCACACTTCGTCAGGTTCTCCCATAGATACCCATACGTCTGTATAGATGACGTCAGCGCCTTTTGTTCCTTCTTTCACATCGCTTGTCAATGTAATTTCAGAACCTGATTCTTTTGCATATACGCGGCACTCCTCTACAAGCTCCTCATTCGGGAAATAGTCTTCTGTCGTACACGCCACAAAATCAAGTCCGAGTTTTGCACAGGCGATCATGAGCGAATTGCCCATATTATAACGGGCATCTCCCATATATACAAGTTTCAGACCTTTCAGTTTCCCGAAATGTTCACGGATCGTCAGCATATCTGCCAGCATCTGTGTCGGATGATACTCGTTTGTCAATCCGTTCCATACAGGTACTCCCGCATACTGAGCCAGCTCTTCGACAATCTCCTGTCCGAATCCTCTGTACTCGATTCCTTCATACATTCTTCCAAGTACTCTTGCCGTATCTTTGATGCTCTCTTTCTTCCCGAACTGAGATCCCATCGTTCCGATATAAGTCGTCCCCATTCCGAGATCATGTGCCGCTATCTCAAAAGAACTGCGTGTACGCGTACTGTCTTTTTCAAAGATCAGCGCCACATTTTCCCTCTGTGATGATCGACAAGTATCCCTTTTTTCTTCTTTTCTTTTAATTCTGCGGCAAGGTCCAAAAGATAAATGATCTCTTCCGGTGTAAAATCTTTCAGTGTCAAAAAATGTCTTCCTTTTAAATCCATTGTCTTATCCTCTCTTTTCATTTATTTTTTATCTGTATTTATTTACTTTCAATTATTCACATTTGTTTTCATTTACTTTGATCATCATTTACAGACTCGCGCCGCCTTATTTTCTCTTGTTCCGCCTTTGTCTGCCCGCTTCAAACATAAGTACTGCCGAAGCCACCGCTGCATTCAGCGACTCTGCGCCGCCTTCCATCGGGATCAGTATTTTCCGATCCGCACATGCCGCAGTTTCTTCTGTCAGACCGTTTCCTTCATTTCCGATAAGAAATGCGCATGCCGTCTTGTAATCTTCCATATCATAGGAGTTTTCCCCTTTAAGATGCGCCGCATAAACCGTGATTCCTTCCCGTTTCAGTTCGTCGATCGTTCCTTTCAGATCATCCGTATAAATAAACGGAATCCGAAAAATCGCTCCCATCGTAGAACGGATCACTTTCGGATTATACAGATCTACACAGTCTTTGCTCAAAACAATGCCTGTAGCCCCCGCCGCCTCTGCAGTCCTGAAAATCGTTCCGAGATTGCCCGGATCCTGAATATTTTCAAGAACGAGCACATGCGGAGTCTCCCCTAAAATATCTTCCGCCGTATACTCCATCCGGCGTACGACGGCAAGGATTCCCTGCGGAGTCTTCGTGTCCGACACATGCGCAAATACCGTATCCGACATCACTTCCGCCTCTTGAATAAACCGATCGTTTTTTCTTTGACGCATTTCGCCTGAAAACTTTCCGACACATACAGTTTTACAATGCGCTCCCGTGGGATCTCTTCCGCCATGCGCGGTCCTTCTACGATAAATACGCCCTCTTTCTCCCGCTCACGGCTTTTTTTCTGCAAACGAAGCAATTCTTTTACTTGTATATTCGATGTACTTGTAATCATTTTCTCACCTGCATTTTCTATCTGTTTTTCATGTCAAATTTCTCAAGAATATCGTTAGAACCGATCACGATCAATATTTCTTTTTCCCGAAGCGCTCCTGCGGATTGATCGCGACTTCGATCTTTCCGTTCTTGATAATACCGACGACATTGATTCCCAGACGCTCTCTGACTCCGAGATCGACAAGACTCTTTCCTACCCAGTTTTGCGGCACGACGATCTCTACCATACTGTAATCATTTGAAAGAGAGATCCAGTCCACAAATTCTTTCGACACGAGCTTTTTGCCACGCGGCTTCCCATCTCGATCTCAGGATACACGATACGATCCGCTCCGACTCTTTGCAGGATCGCGCCCTGAAGTTTGTCTTTCGCCTTTGCAACGACGAGAGGAATTCCCATTTCTTTGCAAAGCATCGTCGCCATAATACTTGCCTCTAAACTTTCCGAAATGGCAACTACCACTCCGTCAAGATTACGTCCTCCGAGAGCCTGCAGCGCGTCAGGCTCTGACACGTCCGCTTTGACCGCGTAAGAAACTTTGTCGGATATTTCCTGTACTTTCTCGTAAGACTCGTCTACGACGAGCACATCGCATCCCATATTTTCCAATGTAAGCGCAACGCTTGACCCGAAACTTCCAAGTCCCAACACCGCAAATTGTTTATCCATAATATGTTCCCTCCTTTTAAATGCTTCTGTCTTTACATTTCCGGTTTTGTATTTCTACTTTTTTATTTCTCTGTCCATATTCTCATCTTCATGCTCTGCATTGCATTTTCTTTCCCAATTATCCAAGCATTACGTTGTCTCTCCCACTTAGCCGAGCATCACATTTTCTTCCGGAAGTTCTCTGAACTTAGAAATCTTATCGCTTCTTCCCGATAATGCAAGCGCCATAGTAAGCGGTCCTATCCTTCCGACATACATAAGGATCATAAGGATCACATGACTTCCCCTGCTCAGGATCGGAGTAAGGTCTGCCGTCAGTCCGACCGTTCCCATTGCGGACGCCGCTTCATAAGTAAGATCAAGGAAATCAATTCCGGGTTCAAAGATTGTCAGTGCGGTAATTCCCGACATCAGGAAGATCAAAGTGATCATTGTGATCGTAATTCCCGATCTGACGATATTATTATCAATCTTTCTTGCAAAACACTCTGTATCTCTTTTGTTTTTCAGTACACAGAGAACCGTCAGCAAAAGCATCGCGATCGTCGTTGTCTTAACGCCGCCTGCCGTACCCGCCGGAGATCCTCCGATGAACATAAGCATACAGCCCAAAAGCTTCGAACTTTCTCTTAAGTCTCCTTGCGGAACTGTCGCAAATCCCGCCGTTCTTGTCGTCACCGACTGAAATAAAGATGCCGTCATCTTCTCAAGAAGATTCATATCTCCCATTGTTTCGGGGTTGTTAAACTCCAGCAGGAAAAATCCGACGGCGCCGCACAGGATTAGAAGTCCCGTCATCGTAAGAACGATCTTACTTTGCAGACAAAGTCTTGTAAACAGCCATTTTAAAGGTCTTTTCTTGATTTCCGTCATCTTTTTTATATTGATCGCAATGTCATGCCATACCGGAAAACCAAGTCCGCCCATAACGATCAGAAACATTGTCGTAAAATTAATAAGCCACGACCCTGAATACTGTATAAAGCTCGTACTTCCAAGTATATCGATACCCGCGTTGCAAAATGCCGAAACAGAATGAAAGATTGCGTAACCGACGCCTTTTATAAACCCAAACTCAGGAATAAACCGGAGCGAAAAAAGTACCGCGCCGATCCCCTCTACCAAAAACGTTCCTTTTAAAATACGGATCACGAACTTTACAAGACCTGAAAGCGTATCCAGTCCATATGCCTGTTGGATCGTGATTCTTCCTTTCATATTGATCTTTTTCCCAATAAAAGGAAAAACGCAGACATGCAGGCGATCACTCCAAGTCCGCCGACCTGTATCAAAAGCAGTAAAATAATTTTCCCTAGCAATGTAAACTGTTCCGCCGGAACAATCGTCACAAGGCCGGTAACGCATACGCTGCTGACAGACGTAAAAAGCGCGTCTATAAACTCGATCGGCTTCTGATTACAGATCGGAAGGCTCAAAAGTATTCCGCCCCCGAGTATCACCCCGAAAAATCCGATAACAACCGTCTGCACCGTATTGAACTTCAGTCTCCTCGGACTCTTTTTTTTCTTTTCCATTTCTAAAAACCACCCTATGATCTTAATCTGTTTTCCCCATACACGGCATATATATTCCATATTATGCCGCTTCCCTTTTGACTTCTATATGATACACGCATTTATTCTCATTTACAATAGAAAAGGAGTTCCGAAAAACGAAACCCCTTTTCTCTCATGACAAATATAAAATCAAACTGTGTTTTCGTCATGCCATTACACTTTAAAGCGATATCCCACTCCCCATATCGTCTCGATATACTGTGGATGAGACGTGTCATATTCGATTTTCTCCCGAATCTTCTTAATATGCACTGTCACAGTCGCGATATCTCCTATCGACTCCATATCCCAGATCTCGCGAAACAGCTCTTCTTTCGTATACACATGATTCGGATGACTCGCCAAAAATGTAAGAAGATCGAACTCTTTCGTCGTAAATGACCGCTCTTCTCCTCCGACCCATACGCGTCTCGCCGTCGTATCGATCTTCAATCCGCGGATCTCGATCACTTCATTTTCCTCCGCATTGCTGTTGATCAGCCGTTCATATCTGGCAAGATGCGCTTTCACGCGGGCCACAAGCTCACTCGGCTAAACGGCTTCGTCATATAATCATCCGCTCCAAGGCCCAGACCTCTGATTTTATCAATATCGTCTTTTTTGGCAGAAACCATAATAATCGGCGTATTCTTCTGATCTCTGATCTGACGGCATATTTCAAAACCGTCAACTCCCGGGAGCATCAGATCAAGAATAATCAGGTCAAAATCTCCGCCCAGTCCTTTTTGCAGACCTGTATCTCCGTCATTCGCCACTTCCACCTCAAAGTTGCTCAGTTCAAGATAATCTTTCTCAAGATCCGCAATACTCTCTTCATCCTCTACGATCAAAATACGCTTACTCATCAATAGATACCTCCTGATATTTTCTGATTACAAAATACATTGTTGTTCCGGCGCCCTCTTCACTGGTCGCCCATATATTTCCGCCATGTTCTTCCACGATCTTCTTCACGATCGACAAACCGATTCCGCTTCCGCCTTTCGATGAATTGCGGGAAGCATCCGTCCTGTAAAAGCGATCGAAAATGTACGGCAGGTCTTTTGCGGCGATCCCTTTGCCGTTGTCGCCTAATTCAACCTGTATAAAATCGCCGACATCTTTTACTTCCATCGTACTTTCCGTTTCCGGCTTGTCCATATATTTCAACGAATTCGATACGATATTATTGATCACCCTTCTAAGCTGCTCGGGATCAACGATCACCTTGCAGTCTTCTTCCATCGTATTGCAATAAGTAAATTCGATTCCTTTCGACTCAAGCTCCATATGCAGATCTTCCCCGCAGTCTCCAAAATACCCTTTCGCCGATATCGTCGTAAAATTATACGGAATACGATTCGTGTCGATCTTGGAATAAAGCGTCAGTTCGTTGATTAAAAGATCCATCTCATTTGCTTTATTATATATTGTCTTAATGTATCTGTCCATCCTTTCGGGGGTATCCGCAACCCCGTCCATGATTCCTTCCACATATCCTTTGATCGCCGTGATCGGTGTTTTCAGATCGTGGGAAATATTACTGATCAGCTCCTTGTTCTCCCGGTCGAATGCAACCTTCTCTTCCGCGTTCGCCTTCAGCCTAAGCCTCATCTCCTCAAAATCCTGACAGAGTTGTCCGATCTCATCATCCGACTCCTGCCTGATCTCAAAATCAAGATTCCCTTCCTTGATATTTCTTGCCGCCTTCTGCAGTTTCGCCAGCGGAACAGAAACCGAACGGTAGATCCAATAAATCAGCAGCGTCGTTGTGATGAATACGACAATCATATAAAGCTGCTGAAGTTCTCCTACTTCCCGCGACGCGAACGTATGCATCACTACATTCAAAAAGATCATCGGCAAAATCATAACAGACATAAATGCCACGATCAATTTTGTCCTAAGCTTCATAGGCGCTCCTCCTAAAACAGATTCTCACTTTTGCATGATATTATATATTATACCGTTACCCCTCCCCTTCTTCAACGAAACTTTTTATAAACAAATCAGCCGCCTCTTCGATATGGATATCCGTTACCCTGTATCGAAAAGACGGCCGAATCGTCATCTTAGTTTTCTATCCTTTTTCTATACCGGTCTTTCCCGCCGGTAAATCTGTTTTATGATTCAAGATATTTTTTTCAGATCGTCTGCTTTGTCCAGTTTTTCCCACGCAGTTCAACGTCAAGTCTTCCAAAATGTCCGTACGCAGCGGTCTGCTTATAGATCGGTCTGCGCAGATCCAGCATTTTAATAATTCCCGCCGGACGGAAATCAAAGTTCTCACGGATGATCTCCACAAGCTTTGTATCCGAAACCTTCCCTGTGCCGAACGTATCTACGGATACCGACGTCGGCTGCGCTACGCCGATGGCATAAGAAAGCTGGATCTCGCATCGTCTCGCAAGACCTGCCGCAACAATATTTTTCGCCGCATAACGCGCCGCATATGCCGCGGAACGATCCACTTTTGTACAATCTTTTCCCGAGAAAGCTCCGCCGCCGTGACGCGCCATTCCTCCGTAAGTATCAACAATGATTTTACGTCCTGTCAAACCGCTGTCTCCATGAGGTCCTCCGATCACAAAACGTCCTGTCGGATTAATGAAAAACTTTGTTTCATCATCTGTCATATTTGCCGGAATCACTTCATCGAATACATATTTCTTAATATCTTCATGAATCCGCTCCTGCGTCACTTCAGGATCGTGCTGTGTAGAAAGCACAACCGCATCCAAACGCTTTGGAACGCCGTTTTCATCATATTCCACAGTTACCTGTGTTTTCCCGTCCGGGCGAAGATACGGCAGTGTTCCGTTCTTTCTTACTTCTGTCAGACGGCGCGCAAGCTTATGCGCCATCGCCGCCGGATACGGCATATATTCTTCTGTTTCATCAGACGCATAACCGAACATCATTCCCTGATCTCCTGCTCCGATGGCTTCAATATCGTCTTCTGACATTTTATTTTCTTTTGCTTCGAGCGCTTTATCCACTCCCATCGCAATATCGGACGACTGTTCGTCAATCGTTGTGATCACGCCGCATGTATCGGCGTCAAATCCGTATTTTCCTCTTGTATAGCCGATTTCACGAACCGTGTCACGTACGATCTTCGGAATATCTACATAAGCTTTCGTCGTGATCTCTCCCATCACCATAACGACGCCTGTCGTACAGCATGTCTCACATGCGACACGGCTCATCGGATCCTGCTTCATAAGTTCATCCAAAATAGCGTCCGAAATCTGATCGCACATCTTGTCCGGATGTCCTTCCGTAACCGACTCGGAAGTAAATAAAATCTTTTCTCTCTCCATAACCATTCTCCTTTCGTTCACTTTCTCTATTTCTTTACGATCAAGAAAGATATCTGCCTGCGGCAGACTGCTTCGGATCATAAGCAGTCGTCAAGATCCCCGGATGACCCGGACTTTGACTCGCCGCCGCAAATAAAAACAGCCCGTAAAAGCGGACTGTCTCTCTATCACAACAATCCTCTTATTGTTCGATCACTCGCTCAGGTTGGCACCTTCCTGTTCAGGGGTTGCCGCAGCTTCTCAGATCCTTTGTATCTCCACTGCTCTGAATAAGAGAAAGTATTTTTATTAAACTGTTTTGTTACAAACAAGACTTTACAATGTACACTCGGAAATGTCAATGCTTTTCTTCATTTTCCCGCAGAAGATATTTTTCATCTTCCCCTTTACCGGTCAGGTTCTCAAGCCACACTCCCTTTTTCACCATTACCGCGCCCGCAATACACTTCAGCATTCCCCGATCTGCATCGCACTGTAGACCGCCCACGGGGCAAGTCCGGTATATCGGCATAAAACAAAAACGATCGGAATGTTGACGCACCATAAGAATACACAGTCAAAGAAAAAAGTGACACCTGTTTTCCCGCCTGCCGAAGGGTAAAATAAGCGGCGTTGAGAAATGCATTCTGGGGAATAAACACCGCCTGTGCCAAAACAAGTCCCATAGCCGCCTTTCGCACAGCTTCCGTCGTATTATAAATCCGGGGGAAAAACGGCGCGAAAAGAAACATAAAAACCGATACTGCGAAACTGATAAGAACGCAGGATACAATCATCTTATTGTCGATCTCTCTCGCTCTTTTCATATCTCCGAAGCCAAGCGCCTGCCCGACTATGATCGCCACGGATTCTCCCATCGCCGCAAACACAACGCTGAATAAGTTATTGATCGTATTCGCTATGTTCATCGCCGCGATCACCGTCAGCCCGCGCACAGAATAGTTTTGTGCCAAAACCGCCATACCGAAAGACCATAACGCTTCGTTCAGCAAAAGCGGCGTTCCCTTTATAAAATATTTTTTTACATGATCCCGGGGCACGGACAACGTTTTATAAAGTCCTGTCATATATGTATTTTCTTTCTCATGGGTATGCGCCCATATTACGACGATCGCCGTTTCCGTATAACGCGAAAGCACCGTTGCCACAGCCGCTCCCGCCACCCCCAGCCGGGGGAATCCGAACTTTCCGTATATCAGCAGATAATTGAAAATAAGATTGACCGCCACAGCCGCAGCTCCCGCCTTCATCGGCACTACTGTTTCCCCGCACTCACGCATCGTACTGGCATAAACCTGCAGGATCATAAACGCCGGAAGATCCAATAAGATAATCCGAAGATACGTCATCCCATATTCCAGCGCCAGCTTTTCATTTCCTCCGTTTTCTCCCATCAGATACAAAAGAATCAGCTGCTTTCCGAAAAACAGAAGAAGAAAAGCGGCGCCGACAGTAATTATCAGCGCCAACCAAATCTTATATCGGAATGTACTGCGTATCCCTTCATCATTTTTTGTCCGAAATATTGGGCGGTAAAGATTCCCACACCTGCTGTTCCGCCGAAAATACATAAATTATACACAAATATGATCTGATTGACGATCGAAACACCCGACATCTCTTCTGTTCCCAGTCTTCCAACCATAATATTGTCCAAAAGGTTCACAAAATTTGTAAGTCCGTTCTGGATCATGATCGGAACGGCGATCGCCATGACCATCATATAAAAGGCTTTATTTCCAATATATTTTTTTATTACTTTTCTTTCATTTTTTCATATCAATTTTATACCCGCATATGCTGTGCCGTACGCAGATTTTCTATCATCTGTTCACTCACTTCGTTTCCCGCAGCTCTGCACGCCAGTATAATCCCGCCTGCCGACGGGAGCAGACACGGCTCTGTGAAAACGCACGATACGTCCCGCAGCTCTTCTTCCAGCGTTTCTTTTATATACTTCATCGCTTTGAACACACCTCCGGAATAAGACACATAAACCGGTATATCAAAATTCCCGTTTCTGTACACGCCTTTTACGATCTTCGCAAGTTCGCGCGCCGCGCTTTTAAAAATGCCTGCCGCCGCAGAATCGCCCTGTTCCGCAAGTTCATATGCATCTTTTGACATAGATGCGATCTTATCCCGTTCTCCCTTCCACTCATTAATAACGAGCCTTAATATCTCTTCAGGACACGCAAGACCGTATTTTTCCAAAATATAATCAAACATCATCGTTTTTTCTTCTCTTCCGTCCGCCTGCATTGTAAAATGCCGGATCAACTGACATCCGATCCAATAACCGCTTCCTTCATCCCCTCCGAAAAGATGATGCCATCCGCCGCTTCGCACATAGTAACTGTCCTTGTCAAATCCAAGCCCGATCGATCCCGTTCCGGCGATCACATGGATTCCCTGTTTTCCGAGAAGAGATCCTGCCAGTGCATTTTCCGTATCGTTCCCGAGAGTGATCGACATCCTCGGAAACGTTTCCCGTACAAGGCGGGTAAGCACCGGCACATCCGCCGGTATATCTTTAAACCCTGCGATAGCTATAAAACTGTGAGTGATCTCACTTTGCGCGATTGCCGCCTGACAGCAGATCTGCAAAATACCGTCTTTTAATACTGACAGCACATGATCGATTCCGTTCACCATATAGTTGCCGGGGCCTAACGTACACGCAGCTTCCAGCTCTCCCGTTTCACGGCACAAAAGAAACGCCGTCTTTGTTCCGCCACAATCAACGCTTAAATACCGTCTCATCTCACACCTCCTACAAAGCGGTTTCATCAAGAGAAAGAACTTACATGCATTTTTATAATATATCTTTTTCAAGATCTCATCTTCCAGTCCGATTCCGTAGATTGCCCATCTTCCTGTCCCGGAAGTTCTCCTTCGGGCTGATACGGAAAATACTCGTCTTTTGTCTCGAAGAAACGATAATAAATCTTATGATATCCCATACCAAGCGGCGTACAATCCGTACCGAACAAGATCCGATCCTGATGCTTCACAAAAAACTTCTTCGCACTGTACGGAACTCTTCCCAGCTCCGCCAGCCGGGCCGCAACATCTATATACATATTCGGATATTTTTCCAGCTGCCCGCTTACCCATTCCAGATTCTCCGCGTAACTTCCGACATGAGCGATCACAAACGTCGTTTCCGGATGACTGCGTACCGTATTCTCTTGCATTTCCATAAGTTCTTCAAAACTCATATACTTTTCATGATCTGAAAAATCCCATTCCGGACAGACATCAAGCTCTTCCCATCGTTCATTTTTTTCACTTTTCGGAGTAAAAAACGCCGCCGGATCAGCTACATGCATCAGCACCGGAATGTGCAGTTTCGCCGCCGTATCATAGATGATATCAAAACGAGGATCATCTGTACGGATCGGCCTGCCGTATTTATCCCGCTCCCACAGCGAAAGATCTTTCCATAATTTGATCCCCCGGCATCCGCGCATACAGGAATCTTCTATTACCTTTTTCGTTTTATCGCAAAAATCAGGATCATCATACGCAGAAAAATCAAGCTGCATAAAATTAAAAAACATTTCCTCGAATCCTTCTTGTTTCTTTTGCATCTTTTCCAGATCTTTTCCGAAATATCCATCCATATTCACAGCGCATACAACGCCGGCATCTTGCAGTTCCCGGACATATTCCTTCGTGTCATACTTTGTTTCATACGATTCGCCCAACAGCATTTTTCCCATATGCATATGGAAATCTATCACCGGATATGCCGGTTTTTCAATTTCTGTTTTTTTCAGCACTGCGGCGCAGACAGGATCAAATTTTTCCAATTCCATACAGAATCACCCCTTCTGATTCTCTTTTTTATGTTTTCCTCTTTTTATGTTCTTAGCATTTACATTTTATCTTTATACTTCTTGCTTTTTTAACTTTTTCTTTTCCACATTTTTCGTTATTTCATTCCGGTCATCGTAATTCCTTTGATGAACTGCTTCTGGAATATAATAAATACGATCGACGCAGGAATCATAATAAGGGAAGCGGCAGCCATCGTCGCCGAAAGATCCGATAAATGCTGAGTTGAAAAATACGACATTGCAAGAGGCAGAGTCATATTTTCCGAGCTGTTCAAATAGATCAACGGCGTCTGGTAATCATTCCACAATCCTAAAAAGGTAAAGATCGTCAGACTTCCGAGCGCCGGGCGGATTCCCGGAAGCACGATCTTTCGATAGATCGTAAACGGCCCCGCATTATCAAGCATCGCACACTCGAAAAGTTCCTTCGGCATATCGTCGATAAACTGTTTGCACAGGAAAATTCCAAATGCATTTACAAACGTAGGCACAACAAGAGAAATGATCTTATCATACCATCCCCATGATTTGATAATAAGACTAAAGTTCGGATCATCATTGCCGCCGTCGGCATCATCATTGTGATCAATATTACATAAAACAAAAATTTGTTCAGTTTGAATTTATATTTCGACAGCACAAATCCGATCAAAGAGCTCGTAAACAAAACGACAAGCGTATCAATAACCGTTACAAAAAGCGAATTTCCCATCCATCTGAAAAACGGCGAATCTGTAATCACTTTCACATATCCGTCAAGCGTAAACTGCTTCGGCAGCATATTCGTAGGCTCCAGCAAAATCTCTTTCGTAGATTTAAAGGAATTGGAAAGCATCCAAAAATACGGCGCAAGAAACACGATCGCTGCCAAAAACAAAATCACGAATGAAATAATCCTTAGTTTTCTGTTCTTTTTGTCTTTTAACATTTTCATAATATGCCTCCTAATACTCCCAGTCTACCGCGCTCTTCTTCTGCTCGATCAATGACAGTGTCATAATAATGACAAAGAGAACAAGCGACACAGCCGATGCATATCCCATGTCTTTATACTCAAACGCCATCTTGTAAATATATCTTGAAAGAACAAGTCCTGAATTCTGAGGGCCGTCTTTCAAAATGAGCACTGCAAACTGCGCAAACATCTGAAAATGTGAGATCAACGTCTGTACAATGACAAACTGAAAGCTTCTTCCGAGCAAAGGCCATGTAATCTTGCGGAATTTTACCCATTCGCTCGCTCCGTCCAGATCTGCCGCCTCATACACATAAGAAGGAATTCCGTCAATACCTGCCGAAAACAGGATCACGTTATAACCGACGTCTACCCAGATCGTATAAATAATAAGTGAGATCATCACTACTTTCGGATCTCCGAGCCAGTTGATCGAGTCGATCCCGATCTTGTTCAGAGCCACGTTCAGAAATCCTGTTGTCGTCGGGAAGATAGAACGGGCAAATACAACGGATGTTGCAACCATAGGCGCAATACACGGCAGGAAAAATACCATACGGAAAAAACTTCTCACCTTATTTGATTTAAACCATGAGATCATCTGCGCCACAACGAGCGCGATGCCGATATTCAAAGTAACCGTGATGAGCACGAATAACAGCGTATTTAAAAGCGCCTTACGAAAATCCGCGTCTTGAACAAGCCTTACAAAGTTTTCCAGTCCTATAAATTTATTGTCTGAACTGAGTGGATTATAGTTAAAGAAAGAAATCACAAGACCTATCACGATCGGGATAACGATAAATACAAACATATGCAGCATAGCCGGTACCATGACCGTCCCTACAAATTTTTTATTTTTCATGACGCACCCCCTTGTGAGTCAGACTGCGTTTTACGGCAGTCTTTTTATTTTATTCCAGTATTCCATTCAGTTTCGTATTCATATCTTCCATCGCCTCGTCCAACGATCCGTATTCCCCGGAACAATAGGAAACAAACGTATTGTTGATTGTTTCTTTCAGACGATCCGTGTTAAAGTTTCCGATAAACTGTCCCTGATCGAGAATTCCTACAAGAACGTCCGCGTACGGAACTTCTTTTTTTTGTACTCTTCGCTCTGAGCCAGACTTTTCTTTGCCGGAATCTGTGTGCAGCGTATGTTATGCTCTAACATAACATCATCCTGATACAGATATTCAAGGAATTTCAAAGCGATTTCCTGTTCTTTACAACTGGAACTTACCGCCAGCGACCATCCGTTTTCCGAAGCAAATTTCTGATTGTTTCCATACTGCGGCATAGCTGCATAATCAAAATCCGTGCCGAGTTTTAATCCGAATGACTGTTCTCCTTCGGAGATCGTCCACGGTCCGCGCGGTACGATCATGTTGCGTCCGGCATATAACTGCTGATAACCTTCCATATCCGCTCCGCCTGTCAGTCCTTCAAGATCTGTAACTTTATCTTCTGTTACCATTGTCGCAAGTTCATTAAACGCTGTCTTAGCCGCATCTGTCGTCACGTCGAATTTTCCGTCCGCCGTCATGTAATCCGCATCCTGCTGAAGGATAAAGGCAAGGAAATAATATGGCACAGAATCCCAGTTCACAAAATCAAAACCTTTGCACTGGAAAATATTGCCGTCGTGCTCTGTTCCTTCGATTGCCGTTTTACGAAGTTCTTCCCATGTTTTCGGAACAGTAAGCCCCTTCGCCTTGAGCAATGTATCGTTCACAAGCATTCCGCCGTACTCGATATTATATTCCAGCGGGATACCATACATTTTATCCTCATACTCAAGTGCTCCGTATGTCGGCTCGTAATTTTCTTCTCTCACTTTTTCTGCCATTTCCTCCGGCAGTTCCATCAATGTTCCGTAAGGAGTAAAATCTAATGCCCAGCCTCCCCACAATTCATAAATATCCGCTCCGCCTTCACCATCGATCAAAGCGGTCTGTACTTTTGATTCAAACTCATCATATGGGAACGTCTCAAGTTTAATCCGAACGCCTTCATTTTCCGATTCAAACTCTTTGATCGCATCTTTATATGCCGCATTCCACGGCTCATTGATATGTGTCCACATTGTCAGTGTAACGTCGTCTTTTCCTGCTTTATTTTCTCCGCCGCCTGAACATCCTGCCGCTGAAAATACCATGAGCCCACATAATATTAAACTAACGATTCTCTTTTTCATGAAGCACCTCCATATTTATCTTTAACGACTTAAAGTAACTCAAATACTCTGCATTTTTATCAAGCATCTCCTGAACCATGTTCAGGATTTCATCCATGCTGCAGACCGCGCTTGTAAGCGGATCATACAAAACAGCCTGGAATACAAGGTTCGGATCGCCTTCAATGGCAGCTTTCACGCAAGGTCTTCGATCAGCGCCGAATTATTTACAAGCACTGCCAGATGATCCGGAAGCGTGATCTGTTTGATCGGAACGATTCCCGCTTCTGTTGCGACTGTCGGAACTTCCACACATACGCCTTGTTTCACATTTGTAATATAACCATGGTTTTTCAGGTTTCCGTTAAAGAAGTAAGGTGTGTGATCGCCGAACACTGCGTTGAAAATATTGGAAGCGTATTCCTCTCCTCTTTCAAGATCGACTTCTCCGTTTTCAAGCCAGTCCGTATATTCCTTTTCCCATGTATCTTCCCGTCCTAAATACTCATCCAATATAAATCCGTACGCTCCCGGATTCCATCCTGTTCCGTGAGTACAATATTTTTCGATCAGATCGGGACGTTTTCTAAACCATGCCACATATTCCGAATTATGTCCCGACGATTCTGTATTAAAATATCCAAGCTTCTTGAACATTTCGATTCTGACAGGTTCTTCAGCCGCCACTTCTTCTCTTTCGATTGCTTTATAAAGATCCGGATAAGCATCTTTTCCATCCACTTCAAAATCAAGATAAAACGCCTGATGATTGATTCCTGCACATGTATAACGAACCTGCTTTTCTTCTGCTCCGATCCATTTTGCAAGCATTTCCGCCGTTCCCTGAACACTGTGACATAATCCTGTAATATTCATGTCAGACATCGACTGCAGATAACTTACGAGCATTGCCATCGGATTCGTATAATTGAGAACTACCGCGTTCGGACATACCTCTTCACAGTCTCTTATAATATCGAGAAGCACCGGAGCCGTTCTCAAAAAACGGAAAATACCGGACGGGCCACGCGTATCTCCTACACAAATATCTACATTATATTTCTTCGGAATCTCGATATCATGACGCCATACTTCCACACCTCCCTGCAAAATCGTGATCAGAACGCCATCCGCATCTTTCAATGCTTCTTTCCGGTCCTGCGTTCCTTTTACTACTGCCGGATATTTTCCGGCATCTACGATTTTCTGTACTCCTTTTACCGCATATTCAAGACGTTTCGGATCAATGTCCATCAACATAAGTTCCGCATCCCGAAATGCCTCGAACGTAAGAATGTCTCTTACAAGATCTTTTGTAAAATCCAAAGATCCTGCTCCTATAAATGTAAATTTTTTCATGTTGCACCTCCGTTTACTAAACAATCTGTCTTTGTTTATCTAGATAATAATATTTGTTTTATTTATTTTCAAATGTATTTTAACTAAATTTATTTTATTTTTGTCTGGTTTTTATAGTTATTTTAACCTATTTTGTTTACTAAACTTTATTTTTTGTTGATAATTTACATAAAATTTAGGTTTACATTCTCTATTTTTTGTGATACTATGTTTACTAAACAAGGAGGGATATTATGGCTACAATTAGAGAAGTCGCAAAAGCGGCAAACGTTTCCATTACTACTGTTTCCAAAATTCTTTCTAACGATCCCGATTTTCGGGCAAGTCAGGAAACAAGAGAACGCGTTCTGAAAACAGCAGAGGAACTTCATTATCAGTATACAGGAAAAAAAGTCAGCTCCACATCGGCTGCATCATGTCTCTTACTTATAGTTACTCCGATCCTTATTTCAATGATATTCTGGGAGGGATCCAATCTTACTGCGCATCTCACAATGCGTTTATTTCCCTGATCGTAAGCTATTCCCAGCTGCATAATATGACTCCCGGACTCAAAAAGCAGCTTTCGGAACTGGACGGACTGATCATTACGGAAATTCCGCCCGAAACTCTTGAATTTATTACAACGCTCAATAAAAAAATCGTATTTGTCGACAACTATATTGACGGATACTGCAATATAGGATACAACACCGTATATGCAAACCAACTGATCTTCGACCACATTATCAAATGCGGTTACAAAAAGATCGCCTACATCGGCGGCGCTTCCAACTCATCCGCCCCATCCGACTTCGACTCCTGCTGCCGCATGATGATCTTCCGTGAAACGCTTCGGGCAAATAATATTCCTTACGATCCCGAACTGATCTATAACTGCGACTGGGATTCAAAAGTATGTGCGGCACAGGTAAAGGAACTGCTCTCAAAGCATCCCGAAACCGAAGTGATCTTCGCCGGTTCGGATTCTCTGGCAAGCGCCATCCTTCTCAGCTTAAAAAGCTGAACTTAAAATGTCCTCAGGACATCGGTGTCGTCGGCTTTAATGACATCTCCCTTTCCAAGAATTTTTCGCCTGCCCTGACAACCGTCCGGCTTCCTTCTGCCGAAATGGGAAAACTGGCGGCAGAAGTGTTGATTCGTCAGATCAAAAGCAACTCCGTATTAAAACAGCAGATCCTTCTCCCTGTAGAATTAAAAGTACGGGAGTCCACTCGAAAAATCCGATAAAAACTATCCAAAACGCCAAAAGTGCAGTTTCCTTTCCACTTCCCGGAAACCGCACTTTTTCTTTTTATATCTTCCATCGCCGAAAGAGCCAAAAGGCAGAACCGTTTCTCGGTTCTGCCTTTTTTTAACCAACTTCAATTTAAACTTCTGAATCTCTTTTTCACTGGATACACGCTCGATCATAGC
>ENA-OQJH01000382-OQJH01000382.1-human-gut-metagenome-genome-assembly--contig:-NODE-382-length-25140-cov-3.825931_pt1 | contig 25140 bp, 27 predicted proteins | sample MGYA00242597_ERZ504763 | MGnify/ENA primary metagenome ERZ504763 (study PRJEB26092, sample SAMD00036359) | human gut metagenome | host: Homo sapiens | study: EMG produced TPA metagenomics assembly of...
CCATTGCAGATATAATTCCACAATAAAAACGGCGCAAAACCCATAAAAATACGCGTATAATTTTTCCCGACCGCAACGATCTCTGCATCCCCGCCAAGCAGGGCAATCAGTTTATCCGGGAAAAATATTCCTACAAACATAAAAAGCAGACCAACAATCAATGCCCATGACAGTGCATGGAAAAGTATCCGTCTGCATTCGGATGTTCCTGATTCCGCTCGATCACCAGACGGATCGCTGAACCGACACCCATCATTGCCCCGATGGCAAAGATCATGTTGTAGACCGGCAGTACCAGATTGAGTGCGGTGATACCATCCGTCCCCACCGCAACAGAAATAAAGTAGGTATCTGCCAGAATATAGACAGACATACCTACCATGCCAAGCATGTTCTGCGAGACATACTTTACAAATTTTTTTAACATCATAATCCCCATTTTATCAACTTCAATCATAGATTGTGCACTTCTTGGACAATGCTATTGTCATGAATAATAGACCGAACACAAAATTTCAATATTTTCTATATTCGGTCTTATACCCGTTTTACTATTTAATTTTGATGATTAAGAACCCATTGCAATAAACCATTATAATCTACGCTTCCCGATGCAACATTAAGAATTGTTTCATATAATTCTTTTTGCGTATATTTAAGTTCTATCCCGTTCAACGCAAGAAATACAAGCATTGCATGTGTTCCAATTCTTTTATTACCATCTATCATACAATGATTCTTTATCAGTCCATATCCTAATCTTGCAGCTTTCGCCTGTATTGTCGGATATAATTCGTCCCCTCCAAAGGATTGAAAAGGCGTTTCCAAAGCCGAGTCCAATAAATTATAATCTCTGACTCCATCGCTTCCACCAGTCTGCTGAATTAATTGAGTATGAAGCATAAGGATCTGCTCTTTGCTCAATTTTTTCATTTAGCCAGCACCTCATATGCTTCCCTATTCTGTTCCATAAGCTGCTTCGAAATACTCAATACATCATCATCAGATGCTATCATATCTTTATCCGCTTTACTAAAGTCTATAACAAGGTATCTTGGTACATTGTTTTTCAAAATTACTGCTGAACCGCATTCATCTACCAGTCGTGCAACCTTAGAAAAATTCTGGTTTGCTTCGGAAATTGAAACCATTGTATTTGTATCTATAGTCATTTGAACACCTCCATAATCTTTTTACAATAGTATACACATTTTTTAGGATAAATTCAACCTAACACAAACAGGCAGGTCGTATCCGACCTGCCTGACTTATTATTCTGATTTCTCTGAACCTTACTTTTTATGTTCTTTTATATAAGCGCTTTTCCAAGACTTCTGCACGCTTCTAATGCTTCAGCGTCCGGTGCTTCATGTGCGATCACACCTTCACCATTTACAACAGTTGCTCCTGCTGCATTCATGCGTTCTTCCCAGTCGCGCATCCACTGTCCGTCACCCCATCCGTAAGAACCGAATAAAGCGATCTTTTTGCCTGCTGCAAAGCCTTCTACCTCTTCTACGAAAGGCTCCATCTCGCTCTCCTCTAATACTTCAGCTCCCATTGCCGGGCAGCCTAATGCAAATGAGGATGCAGCTTTTAACTCATCTACGGATACTGCAGATACCGGAACAACGTCTGCCTCTCCGCCTGCTGCCTTGATTCCCTCTCCAACTGCATTTGCCATTGCTTCCGTATTTCCCGTCTGGGACCAGTATGCCACGATAATCTTGCTCATATTTCCTCCATTCCTGTGCTTATTTTTGCACATTCATTTTATACAAACGGATTCCTGGTCTCGCACGACGCCTTTGCCGCATCAAGCCGGGTGTTTTCCGTTTTTATCTTATTTACTTTCATCTGAAAATCCAGTCATACATCAAATGATAGAATATGCTTTTGTAAACATTCTGTTATCATGAGTCCATCTAGGCAGACTCTAACATCTTGCCGTAAAGCAGAAGTTCATGGATTTCCATGCCGGACGATATCAGGCGGATCGCGTCTTCCTTTGCCTGATTGTAGCGGTCAAATGTTATTCTTGCCGCATCCACATCTCCATATACTTTCCAGTAACCGCAATATAGGTAATTGCGTCCCTCGTTTCGGATAAAACCTAACACATCTTCTACAGGATAACCCAAGAGCAGTCCAAGCTCATGTGGAAAAGACAGATGATCCTTCATATATTTTTGATAGCGGGCACACAGTTTTTCAAAAATGTCGATAAGGCGTAATGTCTGATACCCAAACAATCTCATCGTTTCCTTCACATCTTCTTCGTTCAGATAAGCGAGTAGTTGTTTTTCACGAAAAAGCAGGAATATTGTACGATGTTTTGTCTGGTAGAGTGTATGTACAGTAATTTCTGTATTACGGAACAAATCTTTCACATCTTCTTCGTTGCTCTTTGTCACCGTAAGAAGATTTGACAGTTTGATTCCCGTAAGAAGCGGGGCACATTGCAGTGCCAGTTGAGTCTTTAATTCTTTTTTATCCATCTTCTCCAGAATCTCTAACACTTCCCTGCTCATGGTCATCTCCCATAGAACAACAGATCTCTCGATCCATTGTTTTAACATATATAGTTAGTTTATCCTAACTCCTGTTTAAAAAAGAAAGAGTTGCTAGAACTCATTTCCTTTTCTGATAGTTAGATTACACTAACTTTGGTTATTTGTCAATAACTTTTTTTTAATTTTTCTATTATTTTGATGTTGGGGCAGATAGTGCATTTAAACTTCTTGATTGACAAATTGCACAAAGCCGTGTCTGTTTTGTTCCGTTGTACGAAAATAAGAAAATCTAAGCCTGCCTGAGTCAGGTTTTCTCAGAGTGATGTGAACGGCAACAACGAGTCCTCCATGACTCGATGCTGCCTTGTTCTGCCATCCGTGGCAGAACATCACTGTGTATTACCAGGCAGTCTAAGATTTACTAATTTTCTCCCAAAGTCACAAAAGCAGTCTCGGCTTTGTGCAATTTGTCAGTCGTTATGTTGTGAATGCACTATTTGCCCCCAACATCATTATCATACGAAATGTGTATATGTACCGCTTTTTTTGTGTATAAAAAACCCGCAAATACAGTAAAACAGGAGCTTGACAAGTCTGAACGTGAGCAATTTTAACACTTCAAACGTGACGGATATGAGTGGTATGTTTACAGGCTGCGGAACCAGTAAAGTTACTGTGAAATAGTCATAACACTCATATGTGCAAAATTAACAAAGATTTCTAAAAATCGTTGACAAAATAAGTGAGATATGCTAATTTTGATTTGTTAGGCAAAACAGATGACAAAGCGAATTCTGTTGAATGGTTATTTTATGTATTTAGGAGGTTTTTAAAGAGTTATGCAGCAGGGAACTGTAAAATGGTTTAATGCCAAAAAAGGTTATGGATTTATTTCGGACGAGCAGGGAAATGACGTATTCGTACATTTTTCCGCATTGAACATGGATGGATTTAAAGAGTTAAAAGACGGTGAACGTGTTGAGTTCGAGGTTACCGAAGGAGAAAAAGGTCCTCAGGCTGCCAATGTAAGCCGTATCGCATAACAGCAGATGATTCCATAAGTACCAAAAAGGGAGTGTAAATTTTACATTCCCTTTTTAAGTTGTATAAAATATGATATAATAAGACTGCCGAGCGAAGCGAGTGTAGATCACGATCATGTGCTGCTTTTGCGCATGATATAATGAGCGCAAGTGAGTCAACATGCTTGCTTGATTGACGAACGGCGAATTGGATTATGTGCTGTTTTTGCACATAATATAACAGACATAAGACCATATTTTGGAGGAAAACGATGAAACTGACTGATTTGGATGCATATGAAGTTTTAGAGCAGTGCCCTTTGCGCGATTTGAAATCCGAAGGGCTCGTTTTACGTCATAAAAAGAGCGGCGCAAGAATTGCTGTAATCTCAAATGATGATGATAATAAGGTATTTTATATCGGATTCCGCACTCCGGCGGAGGATTCCACAGGTGTACCACATATTATAGAACACACAGTATTGTGCGGTTCGGATAAATACCCGGTCAAGGATCCGTTTGTGGAACTGGTCAAGGGATCCTTAAATACATTTTTAAATGCAATCACTTATCCGGAGAAAACGATTTATCCGGTGGCAAGCTGCAACGATACGGATTTTCAGAATCTGATGAGTGTTTATATGGATGCGGTATTCCATCCGAATATTTATAAACATCAGGAGATTTTTAAACAGGAAGCTGGCATTATGAGCTTGAGAGCGAAGATGCGCCGATTACGATCAACGGTGTTGTATATAATGAAATGAAAGGTGCTTTTTCCTCAGCTGACGATGTGCTGCAGCGGGAAATTTTAAATTCCCTGTTTCCGGATAACACTTACAGTAACGAGTCCGGCGGAGATCCGGAACGTATCCCGGATCTGACCTATGAGGATTACCTTGATTTTCACCGCAGATATTACCATCCGTGCAATTCCTATATTTACCTGTATGGAAATATGGATGTGGCAGAAAAACTCCGCTGGATGGATGAGGAATATTTAAGCCATTATGAGGAAATTGAACTTGACTCTACAGTAAAGGCACAGAAGCCATTTGAAAAACCAGTGGAGATCACGAAGAAATACCCAATCTCTTCCGCAGAACCGGAGGAAGATAATACCTATCTTTCTTATAATCTGGTTGTGGGGGACATTTAGATAGAAAACTTTATCTGGCATTTGATGTGCTTGACTATGCATTGCTCGGTGCACCGGGGGCTCCGTTAAAACAGGCACTGATCGACGCGGGCATCGGAAAAGATATCGTTGGCGGTTATGACAGCAGTACCATGCAGCCGGTATTTTCCATCATTGCAAAAAATGCGAACAGTGCAGATAAAGAAAAGTTTCTTGCGACGATACAGGATGTGTTAAACCGTCAGGTAAAAGACGGCGTGGATAAGAAAGCACTGCTTGCCGGGATCAGTGCGTCAGAGTTCCGCTATCGTGAAGCGGATTTCGGACAATTCCCGAAGGGACTATTATACGGCATCCAGTGTCTGGACAGCTGGCTTTACGATGACATGCAGCCATTTATGCATGTGGAGGCATTAGATACTTACCGTTTCCTGCGGGAGCAGGTTGAGACCGGATATTTTGAAACATTGATTGAAAAATATCTGCTTCACAATCCGCATGCGTCGGTGGTTGTGATTGAGCCGGAGAGAGGTCTTAATGCAAAAAGAGAAGAGACACTGGCAGAGAAACTTGCTGCATATAAAGACAGCCTGAGTAAAGAGGAGATCAAGCAGCTTATCGCAGACACGAAACATTTAAAACAGTATCAGGAAGAGCCTTCACCAAAGGAAGATTTGGCAAAAATTCCGATGTTAAAACGTGAGGATATGAAACGTGAGGCGGCACCGCTTTACAATACGATGAAAAAATGCGGTGACACGACGGTCGTACACCATGAGATGTTTTCAAATGGTATTGATTATCTGCGCATCCTCTTTGATATCCGTGATATGGAGATCAAAGATCTGCCGTATGTTGGAATTTTAAAATATATCCTTGGCTATATGGATACAGAGCGGTACGGATTTTCAGAACTGGCAAATGAGATCAACATCCACACCGGTGGAATATCCGCAAGCTGTGGTGTTTATCCGCATGTGAAGAAGCCGGAGGATATGCAGTTTATGTTTGAACTGCGTGTAAAAACGCTTGCATCGGAGCTGCCCCAGGCGATGGATCTTTTGCGTGAGATCATAATGACGACAAAGATTTCTGATGAAAAGCGCCTGCGTGAGATCATTGCGCAGCTTCGTTCAAGGGTGGAGGCGGCATTTGACGGTTCCGGACATTCGGTGGTATCCATGCGTGCGCTGTCTTATTTCTCAAGAGCGGCATATTATCAGGAGGCAACCGCAGGCATTTCCTTCTATGAGCTGATCGCTGATTTAGATGAACATTTTAATGAGAAAAAAGATGCACTGATCGCACAGCTTGAGAAAATGGTACAGACGATATTTGTACCGGAGCGCATGATCGTCAGTGTTGTCTGCGAAGAGGCAGATTATCAGGCGGTAGAAGCACAGATCGCTTTCCTGTTAAAAAATCTGTATCCGTCGAAGAAAATCGTGAAAGAGCGGAGTCTGCCAGAGCTTCATTTAGAAAAGAAAAATGAGGGATTTATGGATGCCTCCCAGGTGCAGTATGTGGCGAGAGCTGGTAACTATGTGCGCCACGGATTTTCGTATCACGGTGCATTGCGCATTTTAAAAGTCATTATGGGATATGATTATCTCTGGATCAATGTCCGTGTCAAGGGCGGAGCCTATGGATGTATGAACAGCTATATGCGGAATGGAGATACTTATTTTGTTTCCTACCGTGATCCGAACTTAAAGAAAACGGATGAGATCTATGACGGTATCCCGCAGTATCTTGCCGATTTTAAGGCGGACGAGCGTGAGATGACAAATACATCATTGGTACGATCAGTGATATGGATACGCCGATGAATCCGAGTGCGAAGGGAGCACGTTCCATGACCGCATATTTACAGGGACTGGATTTTGCGGATATCCAGAAAGAGCGCGATCAGGTGATCGGTGCAACAGATGAGGATATCCGTGGCTTAAAGGATCTGATCGCATCCGTGCTGGAAGAAAAAAATCTCTGTGTCATCGGAAACGAAGATAACTTAAAGAGTCAGAGCGACATGTTTATGCAGCTGAAAAATTTATATGAATAATTTGGGAATGGAGTACGAATGAAAGAAAATTTTAAATCGGGATTTGTTACAATTATCGGCAGACCAAACGTTGGAAAATCAACGTTAATGAATCATCTGATTGGTCAGAAGATCGCAATCACATCCAATAAACCGCAGACCACCAGAAACCGTATCCAGACTGTCTATACGGATATGGAACGCGGACAGATCGTATTTTTGGACACGCCGGGAATCCATAAGGCAAAAAACAAGCTGGGTGAATATATGGTCAACACTGCAGAACACACTTTAAATGAAGTGGATGTGATCCTCTGGTTAGTAGAGCCGTCGAACTTTATCGGAGCAGGGGAACAGCATATCATCGAGCAGTTAAAAAAGACAAAAACACCTGTGATTCTTGTCATCAATAAGGTGGATACGGTCAGCCGTGACAAGATACTGGAATTTATCGATACTTACCGCAAAGTATATGATTTTGCCGAGATCGTTCCGGCGTCCGCCCTGCGCGCACAGAATCTCGATACCGTACTTGACATGATCTTTAAATATCTGCCGTACGGACCGCAGTTTTATGATGAGGACACAATCACAGACCAGCCGGAGCGCGCGATCGTTGCGGAGATCATCCGTGAAAAGGCACTTCATGCATTGGATGATGAGATCCCGCACGGAATCGCTGTCTGCATTGACCGCATGAAACAGCGGAAAGGACAGAACATCATGGACATTGAGGCGACAATCGTCTGCGAGAGGGATTCCCATAAGGGCATCGTGATTGGAAAAGGCGGGGCAATGTTAAAAAAGATCGGTTCAAACGCACGTTATGAGATCGAACGACTGTTAGAGGAACAGGTCAATTTAAAACTTTGGGTAAAAGTTAAAAAAGACTGGCGTGACAGCGATTCCATGATGAAGAATTTTGGTTATAACAAGGATGAGATCTAAACTTACCATTTTTTTGCTGGTATAAGCGAAGCTGTCTGCGGAAATCCTAACATTATCAAGTGATGGATGATGGGAGGATGAGACCATGGATGAAGCCTGGAGCAATTTTATGATAACAGGAAGAGTAACTGATTATTTAAAATACAAAGAGTCGCACGAAGGCAGCTTTGATACCACAGGGAGAGGATGGGAGAACAGACCGGATGGGACAGAATATCGTAGTGACCGGGATGGTCTTAAAGGTAATGCCGATTGGCGATTATGACAGAAGAATCACGCTGCTGACAAAGGAACGGGGCAAGATCACCGCATTTGCAAAGGGTGCAAGAAGACCAAACAGTGCACTTGTTGCTGCGGCAACCCCGTTTTCCTTTGGAGAATTTGAAATGTTTGAGGGAAGAAGTTCCTACACCGTAGTCAGGGCATCCATTCAGAACTATTTCAGGGAAGTTCAGGAAGAACTTGAAGCTACATATTATGGGTGTTATTTTCTGGAATTTGCCGATTATTACTGTCAGGAAAACAATGATGAACGGGAAATGTTAAAGCTGCTTTATCAGTCACTCAGGGCATTGACGAGCGCTGCCTATGATAAGAGGCTGGTCCGCTTTATTTTTGAACTGAAGGCGATGGCTGTCAACGGCGAGGCGCCAAACGTTTCCTGTGTCAGATGTGGGGAAAAAGAAAATTTGCGCTGGTTTATGACAAGGCGTGGCGGATGTATCTGTGAAACGTGTGAAAAAAGGATCCGTCACCGGAGGAATCCAGCAGGTTTTTACTGGAAGAGTCGACGCTTTACACAATGCAGTACATCATTTCGGCAAGGGTGGAAAAACTGTATACTTTTTCCGTCAGTGACAGTGTGTTAAGACAGCTGCTGGCGATCATGAAAAGTTACCGTGCAGTTTATCTGGATCATTCGTTTCAGACGCTGAAAATGTTGGAGGGACTATTTACTGGTTGAAATCGGGAATGGGAAATAGTATAATGTAAAACATTGGATATGTAAGACGAATGGAGAATTATAAAAATGAGAAAAGCATGTATGGCAGGTATCAGCGTACTGATTGGCATTTCGATGCTGGCTGGATGTGGAAAATCTCTGGATGCGGATACGGATACGGTGTATGTACAGAAAAACGGAACCGTGCTTTCGGTGGATGTTGAAACGTTAGACAAAGATTATTATGATGAAACGGAGTTAAAGGATTATGTGACGGATGCCGTTTCCACATATACCGGGGAGCATGGAAAGAGTGCGGTCAAACTGGAAAATCTGTCTGTGAAGGACGGTACGGCAACACTTAAGATGAAGTATAAGACGCCGGAAGATTACACAGGATTTAATGGCATTGAACTCTATGAGGGAAAAGTTGTTAAGGCACTCGCAGCAGGATATGATTTCAAGACAGATTTTGTCAGTGTGGAAGATGGAAAGGTGACAGGAACCGCCACAAAGGAGGAAATTTACTCCGGAGAAGATTTAAAAGTAGTCATCATCAAGGCAAACAGAGATGTGAAAGTAGACGGTACAATCTGCTATGTTTCAAGTGAGAATGTAAAACTGACCGGAACAGACAGTGTGTCCATCCGGGATGGTTACAGTTTAAACAGTGGCAGTACAGCCGATGAGAGTGATTCAGATGAAAATATCGCTGATGGAACAGAGAGTATTGGCGGGTCAACAGAGGTGTCTGACACAGACGTCAATGACGATACAACTTATGTAAAAGATGATGGGGCATTTGAAACAGATGTCTACACATACATTATTTATAAGTAAGCATACAAAAGAGGCAGTTTACTGCCATTTTATAGAAAGGTGAGGAATTATTTATGGAAAAATCAATGGACAAAATTGTAGCACTGGCAAAATCAAGAGGATTCGTTTATCCGGGATCTGAGATTTACGGCGGTCTTGCAAATACATGGGATTATGGTAATCTCGGCGTTGAGTTAAAGAACAATGTAAAAAGAGCATGGTGGCAGAAATTTATTCAGGAGAACCCATACAATGTTGGTGTGGACTGTGCGATCTTAATGAACCCGCAGACATGGGTTGCATCCGGACATCTTGGAGGATTTTCTGATCCTTTAATGGATTGTAAAGAATGTCACGAGCGTTTCCGTGCAGACAAGATCATCGAGGATTTTGCGGAAGAGAAAAAAATTGAGTTAAAGAGTTCCGTAGACGGCTGGACACAGGAAGAGATGCGTGATTTCATCGAAGAAAATCAGGTTCCATGTCCGACCTGCGGCAAACATAACTTTACAGATATCCGTCAGTTTAACCTGATGTTTAAGACATTCCAGGGTGTTACTGAAGATGCAAAAAATACCGTATACTTAAGACCGGAGACAGCACAGGGTATTTTCGTTAACTTTAAAAATGTACAGAGAACATCCCGCAAAAAGATCCCGTTCGGTATCGGACAGGTCGGAAAATCTTTCCGTAACGAGATCACACCGGGTAACTTTACATTCCGTACCAGAGAGTTTGAGCAGATGGAGCTTGAGTTTTTCTGTGAGCCTGGCACTGATTTAGAGTGGTTCCAGTACTGGAGAGGCTTCTGTCGTGACTGGCTGATCTCCCTTGGAATCAAAGAGGATGAGATGCGTCTGCGTGACCATGATCCGGCTGAACTTGCATTTTACAGCAAGGGAACAACCGATATCGAGTTCTTATTCCCGTTCGGATGGGGCGAGCTCTGGGGTATCGCTGACAGAACTGATTATGACCTTGGACGCCATCAGGAGACTTCCGGTCAGGATCTTACTTATTTTGATGATGAGAAGAATGAAAGATATCTTCCGTATGTCATCGAGCCTTCACTCGGTGCAGACCGTGTTGTTTTAGCATTCTTATGTGCTGCTTACGATGAGGAGAATATCGGAACCGAAGAAAAACCGGATATGAGAACAGTTCTTCATTTCCACCCGGCTTTAGCTCCGGTTAAGATCGGTGTGCTTCCATTATCCAAGAAGTTAAATGAAGGCGCAGAAAAGGTATTTGCACAGCTTTCACACAAATACAACTGTGAATTTGATGATAGAGGAAATATCGGAAAACGTTACAGAAGACAGGATGAGATCGGTACTCCGTTCTGCGTAACTTACGATTTCGAATCTGAAAATGACGGTGCGGTAACGGTTCGTGACCGTGATACCATGGAGCAGGAGCGTATTAAGATCGAGGATCTGGATGCTTATTTCGCAGAGAAGTTTAATTGGTAGGAGATAATGAAAACATTTACAATCGGAAAAAAGAAAATTGTGTTGAAAGAAGAATGGATGGTCGGATTTATAACAACATGGATCGTTGGACTTTTGGCACATGCCTATCGTTTCTTTAATTTTCTTCCTATATGGGACAGTATTTATAATTTTACAGGAGTCGGTTCTACCTATACCCTGGGACGCTGGTTCTTAGGGTATGCAGGACTGATTACTTCGATGTTTGATCTTCCGTGGATCAACGGTGCATTTTCTCTTTTTTATATCAGTATCGTTGTTATTTTACTCACTGAAATGTTTGAAATAAAAAATAAGGGAATGATCGTGCTTTGTGCGGCAATTTTTGTGTCCTTCCCGACCGTTGTGTCTTCTTTTGCTTATATGTATACGGCAGATGCGTATCTACTCGCATTTTTGCTGGCTACGCTTGCAGTTTATCTGACTTGGTGTGTCAAAAAGTGGGGAACGATAGCAGGAATGGTCTGTCTTGCATTTGCAATGGGGATTTATCAGGCATATGCAACGGTGGCAATCGTGTTGGTATTGCTTTATATTATCCGGCAGTTTGTCATTGAGAAACTTGACTTCTTAGAAGCAGTAAGAAAAGATTTAAAATATCTTGGAATGCTGGTCGGCGGAGCGGTACTGTATGCGGTTATTTTAAAGATCACATTGATCCGTTATAATATTACACTGCCAGGTTATCAGGGAATCGGTGCTTTGGGGATCATGTCATTAGGGCAGTATAAGGCAGCACTGCAAAAGACACTGTATCATTTCAGGCTGATCCTTGGAATGGAACATGGTGTGGAAAAACACGTTTATTCCTTATTAAATGCAGCGGCATTGTTGCTGATCGGACTGATCTTAATATATCTTTTAGTACGCAATCAGGTTTATAAGAAAAAAATGTCAATGTTAGCCTCCATTGCAGCTGTCTGCCTGATCCCGGTTGGAGCATACTTTATCAACTTTACTTCACCGGACGTGCAGTATTATACGCTGATGGAAATGGCTGTCTGCCTGATCTATCTGCTTATGATCATTATGTTGTTGCAGTTAGACTGGAAAACCTGGATCTCAAAGATACTGAAGGGATGCGGTATTTTTGTGCTTTGTGGACTGGTGTATTATAATGTGATTAACTGTAACATTGCATATTTTAATATGAATCTGAGCTATCATAAATCCATTTCTATCGCAGAGGATGTTTTGCAGCGTATCGAGCAGATGGATGAGTTTCAGAACCAGCATGATAAGGTCGTTATCATGGGTGATTATAATTGTGCAACAGAGAATCTCCAGATTATGATGCCGAGCATTATGGGAATCAGCAATGACTCATTTCTGAATGATTCTTACCATTACACTATTATCTGGAATTATTGTTTTGGGGTCCAGATGGAACAGGCGTCTTACGACGAGATGATGGAGATCGTGGAAACAGATGAATATAAAAATATGTCTGTTTATCCGCTAAAAGGGTGTGTAGAATATATCAATGGCATCATTGTGGTTAAAATGCAGGAATAGGAGTTTTACATGACACATAAGATTGCGAAAATATGGAATCGGGTTTCCTATGAAACGATGATTTTTATTGCTTTTCTGATCCGCTTTTTATCAACCAGAGCATTAGATCTGGATACATGGTCCAGTGCATGGGATGCCATGGATTATTCCATGGGAAATGGTTCAAGACTTTTGATTGGAAGTATATATAAACTCTTTTATGGAGATTATCTGGATGTCACTGTGGCATATAAATATGTAGGAATCGGTATTATGTTGACGATTCTGGTGCTGGCGATCGTGCTGGGGCAGTTGATACGGTTATCGCTGGCAGCAGATCCGGAACATAGGGATATCATTTATGGAGTTGTGGTAGCGTATATGGTAGCTCCGTTTTCGATTGCCTATGTATGGAATGAAGATAATTTGGGACGGCTGGATGTCTATATGCTTTTGATCACACTTCTGACGGTGTTAGCAGCACTGCGGTTAAAGAATTTTGCTATAAAAGCGATGCTTATTACGATATTGGGAGTCGTGGGACTTGCAATCCATCAGGGGTATGCTTTTTTATATTATCCACTGACGTTCACGGTGCTATGCTATGATGCATTTGCGGAGAACAAACTGCACAAAAAAGAATTTTTTGGGGTGGTATTGTCCGGTGCAGTCGAGGTTTTTGCAGCGGTCTATTTCCAGTTTTTTACAAAGATCAATTTTGACAGTGTAGAGAATACGGTTGCTTTTATCAAGTCCCGCACCAATTTAGAAGTATCAGATTTTGCAATCCAACTGGAATATTTTGGAAGCATGAAATATCAGTTAGACGAAGTGACATCTGTGTTTTCCATGGCAATGAGGATCCCATCAGGCGTCTGCTTCTGATTCTTGTGTTGATGTCACCGCTGCTTATTTTATATCTGTTAGTCTGGAAAGATGTTTTTTCAGACTTAAAACAGAAAAAAGTAAAATTGATACAGACACCATATTTATACGCGGCTCTGGTAAATCTCTGTTTTATACCGATGTTTGTGATACATGTTGACTGGGGAAGGCACTTAGCGCCGCTTATGGCGATGCCGACATTTGTTTTTCTGTTTTTCCTTGCGAAGAAAGACCAGTCCATGGTCTATGCATTTGGAAAATGAAAGATCGTGTCAGAAAAAACCGTGGTATTTTGTTATAACACTGGTGTGGATGGCAGGGTTTGCAAGTTTTGGCGCGCGTAATTTTCAGTGGCAGACTGACAGGTTATACAATTTTTTGAAATATGGATTTCATATGTAAGAGAAAGGGGGGACTAAAGACGAGGGGCTTTGGTCCCTTTGTATGTGAGGATTAAAAAATGAGATTCCTAAGGAATAAAGAGGAAAATGTCAGTAAAAAAGTCTGGTTCTTTCTGGCATATACCGTTTGTTTTGCAATCATTGCGGGGGCAGTGTTCTCCGTATTTATCATAAATAAAAAGAGTTTTATATGGGTTCCGGACGGTTTGCAGCAGCATTTCAATGCGCTGCTTTATTACCGTTCCTGGCTGTTATCGATCCTGGATACGCTGGTCACGGAACATAAGGTCTCAGTCCCTCTCTGGGATATGCAGATTGGACTTGGATCAGATGTATTGACGACACTTCATTATTATGTCATTGGCGATCCGCTCAATCTTTTATCGGTGTTCGTGCCGGATGAAAAATATATGGAACTCTTTTACAATACGATGGTTCTGGTGAGAATATATCTTGCAGGTCTCGCGTTTTCTGCATACTGCAGATACCATGGACAGAAACCATATTCTACACTGCTTGGAGCAATGGTGTACGATTTCTGTTTTTGGGTTATTATTGCGGTGCGGCATCCGTATTTTTTAAATCCGATGATCTACCTGCCGCTGATTCTGGTCGGGGTGGATAAAATTTATAAAAAACAGAAACCATGGTTATATATGGGGATGCTTGCGGTAGCGACGGTCAGCAGTTTTTATTTTACATACATGATCTGTATCTTTGTTGCCATCTATGCTCTGCTTCGTTATCTGATGTTATTTGGAAAACCGGTTTTAAAGACGGTATGGTACTGGGTATGGCGTTTTGTGGCATACTCACTGGTGACACTGGCATCTGTTTCTGTCATATTACTCCCGGTTGTTGCCATGACACTGTCTACGGGAAGGGCAGGAGCGCAGCATACGTTTTCGATAATGTATCCGTTATCTTATTACCGGAAATTACTGTATGGCTTTCTGATCGGAGGTTCGACCTACTGGAGTGAACTTGGATATACGGGAATCGTCCTCTTAGCGGTGTTGTTACTTCTCTTTGGCGGCAAAAAAAACAGGGGGCTGCGTGCCGGATTTGTACTTATGACACTGTTGCTGTTGTTCCCGTTTGCCGGAAAAATGTTAAATGGAGGCAGTTATGTGGTCAACCGCTATATGTGGGCATACTCCATGCTTGTGTCTTTTATCGCGGTAAAAATGTATCCTCAGATGATGGAGATGCATTTTAAGAAAAAAATTGCACTGTTCTGGGCGGGGATCACCTATATCTGCCTGTGCTTGGAGGTGCTTGGAAAGCATCAGAAACAGTATGTATTAGTGGCATTATTATTATTTTCCGTGCTGTTAGTTTTCATTGTCGGAACCGGGAAAAAGACGAAAGAAAAATTTGTTTTTAAGGCGGCATTGTTAGTGGTGGTGATGCTTGAACTGATCTATCAGGGATGGGCAGAATATGCGCCACAGGCGGGCAGTTATGTGGAAGAATTTGCCACGCAGGGGGAGGCACTTTCCATGCTGACAAAAGATGCTGCGGGTAGTCTTGTGAAAAATCATGCGAAAGATACGACATACCGCTATGAGTCCCTGCAGTCTGAGGAGTGGAAAACACGGCGATGCAGCTTGGAATCAATGGTACCTCCTATTATTTCAGTCTTGCAAACCCGGATATCAACCAGTTTCAAAGAGAAATGTACATCAATCAGACCAGGGATTTCTGTTATTCCGGATTTGATGCGCGCACGATGTTGGAGGTGCTTTCCGGCGTGCGTTATTATGTGGTGCCGTCCAGAAACAGCGGACTGCGCCCGTATGGTTATAACGTCTGCATCAACCGTGGAACATTAGGCGCCGGGGGACAGTATGAGGTAAAATGCGATGCTTATGAAAATGATTCGGTACTGCCGCTTGGATTTGCAAGTGATGCGGTGATTCCACGGAGCACTTATGAAGAACTGGATGTGACGAAAAAACAGCAGGCACTGTTACAGGGGATTGTCGTGGAGGATGAGAAGATCCCGTCTGTGTTAGCTGATACAAAGACGGAAACGGAATTTACGGATGAAGATATTTCTTATATGATCACAGATATGCACAATGTGGAACTGACCGACCAGGGATTTACTGCGACGGAAAAGAAAGCGTCAGTAACACTTTCCTTTGAGGGGATACCGGAGAGTGAAACTTACTTCATATTAAAAGGGCTTCAGTTTTCGGAGGAGGGAAAGACGTTAACACAGTCGAAGAGCCGTCTGCACATTGATGTGACCTGTGGAAAAATTACCAAAATGATCACATTCCTGACCAGAAAAAACAACTTTTACAGTGGTGTGGATGACTATCTGATCAATGCCGGATATCGTGATGAAAAAGCAGATGAGATCACACTGACCTTTCATGAAAAGGGAACTTACCGGTTTGATGAGATGCAGATTGTCTGCCAGCCGGTAAAACAGATTGCCGGTTGGACGAAAAGTCTGAAACAGGATATTTTAAAAGATGTTGTCATGGATACAAATCACATATCCGGTACCCTTACGGCAGATCAGGAAAAACTGCTCTGTATGACAATTCCGTACAGTAGCGGCTGGCGGGCGTATATAGATGGTGTGGAAACAGAGATTTTAAAGGTGGATACGATGTATATGGCAGTTGATGTGCCGGAGGGAACACATCAGATCGAATTTTATTACTGTACGCCGTATTTAAAAACAGGTGCTGGTTTGAGCGGACTTGGAATCCTGTCGGTGATCGGGATCGTTATTTTCAGGTATCGGAACGGAAGGAAAAAACAAAAAGAAATGGAATAGAGCAGAATAAGGAAAGGATCTGGGATGTCTACGATATATCTATCGGAAAAAAAGGAATACAGAGCACTTGATTTCTCAAAATTTGTGGCAGCATTTTTGGTTGCTGCCATTCATATTCCTCCGTTTGAGGAAATCGCACCGGTATTTTCACACGAATTTCAGCAGGTGATCTGCCGTATGGCAGTTCCGTTCTTTTTTGTGTGTACCGGCTATTTTATCGGAGAAAAAATAACAGACAAAGACAGGGTAAAAAATATCTTTTCCATATTATAAAGATGTATGTATGGTGGAGTCTGTTATATCTGATACCGATCATTGACCGCTTCTGGGAGAAAAAAAAGAAGTGCTGCCGGAAACCTGTTAGAACTTGCAAGAAGATTTTCCTGATAGGATCTTACATACAGCTCTGGTATCTGCCTGCGACTGTTGCAGCGGTGCTGTTTTTGTATCTGTTGGTAACACGTTTTCGGTGGAATGTGAAAGGAATCGTTGCAGCGGCTGTGCTGTTGTATCTGACTGGAGTTTTCCACAATACTTACCGTCATGTATTCGATACCGTTTTACCGGCTGCGAATGAGATCCAATGGTATCTTTCTGTATTTGCTACGGCAAGAAACGGATTCTTTTTCGGATTCCCGTTTGTGACCATGGGATATCTCTTCCGTGTAAAGGCAGACCGGATCCGAAAAAGTGCGTATGGATGGTATACGGTATTTTTTCTTGTGCTGATGATGTTAGAAGAATGGATCGTCACACAGAAGATCGGCGAGTCATCGCATGATATGTATCTTATGACACCGCTTGTCACTGCAAATCTTTTCCTGGCTGCAGCCTTTTTTCCGGTGAGTGAGAGAATGGATGTGACCGCAAAAATAATGCGTGAGCTCTCGACGGAAATTTTCCTTTTACATATGCTGGTATATTTCTGGTATAAAAAGATCATGGAATGCATGGGACTGGATGCAGGAAAACATCTGGTACGTTATATGGTGGTTGTTACGGTTAGTGTTCTGATTGGTCTGATCCTCATATATATAAGAAGAAAAAGGTCTAAACAGGAAAATTATAAAAAAAATATAAAACCGCAGAAATTATAAAAATTAGTGTTGACAAAAGAATATGATGGTGCTATTTTAAGTACATAGATGTTAGCACTCCATAATAATGAGTGCTAACAGATAGAAAAAGGTAACTGAGATCAGAGGCAGATGCCGGATTCTTACAGAAAGTTACAGAGTATGGAGATGGAGAAGAGAATGGACGAGGAATTCGAATTAGACGAACGAAAAACGAAAATTCTTGATGCAATCATCCGCAACTATTTAGAGACAGGCGAACCGGTTGGATCACGAACAATATCCAAGTATACCGATTTGAATCTGAGCTCTGCGACAATCCGTAATGAGATGGCAGACCTGGAAGAACTTGGATACATTTTACAGCCGCATACTTCGGCCGGCAGGATCCCTTCCGACAAAGGATACCGCTTTTATGTGGATCATCTGATGGAAGAGAAAGACCGTGAAGTGAATGAGATGAAGAATTTCGTCATCGAACACACGGAGAAGGTGGATCAGGTGCTGCAGCAGGTGGCAAAGATACTGGCGAACAATACCAATTATGCGACGATGGTCACAGCACCGACGTTTCATAAGAATAAAGTAAAGTTCATCCAGTTATCGAATATGAATGAAGAACAGATTTTAGCAACGATCGTTACCGAAGGCAATCTGGTCAAGAATAAAATTATTCCGGTCAGTGAGCCAATCGACAATGAGACAATGTTAAAACTGAATTTCCTGTTAAATGCGAATTTAAACGGTCTTGCATTACAGGAGATCAACCTTGGAACCATCGCAAAGTTAAAAGAGCAGGCGGGCATCCACAGTGATATCATCAGTGATGTGCTTGATACCGTGGCAGAGACGATGGGACAGGATGAAGATATCCGCATTTATACAAGTGGAGCAACCAATTTCTTTAAATATCCGGAGTTAAGTGACTCGGAGAAAGCAAGTGAGCTGATCTCCACATTTGAGGAGAAACAGCAGTTAGCAAGCCTTGTAACTGAAAACCTGTTAGATGATGATAATACAGGAATTCAGGTTTATATAGGAAATGAAAGCCCGATACAGACCATGAAGGACTGCAGTGTTGTGACAGCAACATACGAATTGGGCGAAGGTGTTCGGGGAACGATAGGAATTGTCGGACCGAAACGAATGGATTATGAGAAAGTAATGGATAACCTGAAAACCTTGAAGAATTCTTTAGACGGAATTTTAAACAAGGATAAGGAACAGACATAGAAAGGTGGTTCATAGATGTCAGAGATGGATGAAAAGGTATTAGACGAAGCAATGGAATCTTCCACAGAGGAAAATGCTTCCGAGACCAAAGAAGATGAAACCGTGACATCCACGGAAGAAACAGCCGAAACAGCAGAGAACGCTGATGCAGAAGCTTCCGAAGCGGATTCCGAAGATCCTGATAAAAAGAAATCTTTTTTCAAAAAGAAGAAAGACAAAAAGGATGAGCAGATCGAGGAGCTTACCGATAAGGTAAAAAGACAGATGGCAGAGTTTGATAACTTCCGTAAGCGTACAGAGAAAGAAAAATCACAGATGTACGATATGGGAGCAAAAACAATCGTAGAAAAGATCCTGCCGGTCATTGATAACTTTGAGCGTGGTCTTGCAGCAGTTCCGGAAGATAACAAAGAAGATGCTTTTGTTGTCGGAATGGATAAGATCTACCGCCAGATGCTTACCGTATTAGAGGAAGCAGGCGTAAAACCGATCGAGGCGGTCGGTGCTGAATTTGATCCGAATTTCCACAATGCAGTCATGCATGTGGAGGATGAAACCTTAGGAGAGAATGTAGTAGCAGAAGAACTCCAGAAGGGATATATGTACAGAGATACTGTGGTAAGACACAGTATGGTAAAAGTAGCAAACTAATTATTCCATAGATATTAGATGAGGAGGAAATCATTATGAGTAAAATCATTGGTATTGACTTAGGTACGACAAACAGCTGTGTAGCTGTTATGGAAGGTGGAAAACCTACCGTTATCGCAAATCAGGAAGGTGCAAGAACAACACCATCTATCGTTGCATTTACAAAAACAGGTGAGAGATTAGTTGGTGAGCCTGCAAAACGTCAGGCTGTTACAAACGCAGAAAAAACCATATCTTCTATCAAGAGACATATGGGTACTGATTATAAAGTAGCAATCGATGACAAACAGTATTCTCCACAGCAGATTTCTGCAATGATCTTACAGAAGTTAAAAGCAGATGCAGAAGGATACTTAGGAGAGAAAGTAACAGAGGCTGTTATTACAGTTCCGGCTTACTTCAACGATGCACAGCGTCAGGCAACCAAAGATGCAGGTAAAATCGCAGGCCTTGATGTAAAACGTATCATCAACGAGCCGACAGCAGCAGCTTTAGCTTATGGTCTTGACAACGAGAAAGAGCAGAAGATCATGGTATATGACCTTGGTGGTGGTACATTTGATGTTTCCATCATTGAGATCGGTGACGGTGTCATCGAGGTATTATCTACAAATGGTGATACACATCTTGGTGGTGATGATTTCGATAACAGAATCACACAGTGGATGATCGATGAGTTCAAGAAAGCAGAAGGTGTAGATCTTTCTACCGATAAGATGGCTCTTCAGAGATTAAAAGAAGCAGCTGAGAAAGCAAAGAAAGAACTTTCTTCCGCAACAACCACAAATATCAACCTTCCGTTCATCACAGCAACTGCTGAGGGACCGAAACACTTTGATATGAACTTAACCAGAGCAAAATTCGACGAACTGACACATGATCTCGTTGAAAAAACAGCTATTCCGGTTCAGAACGCCATGAGAGATGCAGGACTTACCAATGCTGATCTTGGTCAGGTATTATTAGTTGGTGGTTCTACACGTATCCCGGCTGTTCAGGATAAAGTAAAACAGTTGACAGGCAAAGAGCCAAGTAAGACATTGAACCGGATGAGTGTGTTGCCATCGGTGCATCTATCCAGGGTGGTAAACTTGCAGGAGATGCAGGTGCAGGTGAGATCTTACTTCTGGATGTAACACCACTTTCACTTTCCATCGAGACAATGGGTGGTATCGCAACAAGACTGATCGAGAGAAATACAACGATTCCTACCAAGAAGAGCCAGATCTTCTCAACGGCAGCAGATAACCAGACAGCAGTAGATATCAACGTTGTACAGGGTGAGAGACAGTTTGCAAGAGATAACAAATCCCTTGGACAGTTCCGTCTGGATGGTATCCCGCCAGCACGTCGTGGTGTTCCGCAGATCGAAGTTACATTTGATATCGATGCAAACGGTATCGTAAATGTATCTGCAAAAGATTTAGGAACTGGAAAAGAACAGCACATCACAATCACAGCAGGTTCTAATATGTCTGATGATGAGATCGATAAGGCTGTCAAAGAAGCTGCTGAGTTCGAAGCACAGGATAAGAAGAGAAAAGAGGCAATCGATGCAAGAAATGATGCTGATTCCTTCGTATTCCAGACACAGCAGGCATTAGATCAGGTTGGAGCAAACCTTGATCCGGCTGATAAATCAGCAGTAGAGACTGATATGAACGCAGTAAAAGCATTCTTAGACGCACACCAGAATGCAGAAGAGATGACAGACGCTGATGTAACAGAACTGAAATCCCTGCAGGAAAAACTGACAGAGAGTGCGCAGAAGGTATTTGCAAAGATGTATGAGCAGACTCAGGCAGCGCAGGGAGCAGCTGGTGCAGGTCCTGATATGAGCGGTATGGGCGGCAACGCACAGGCAGGTGCATCTTCCGCAGATGATGATGTCGTAGACGCAGACTTCAAGGAAGTTTAATCATCGCAAAACAGTAAAAATACAACGGGGTTTCCGGGGGTTTTCCCGGAAACCTGTATGCAGTTTGAGAGAGGAAAACGTTATGGCAGATAAGAGAGATTATTATGAAGTCTTAGGCGTGAGTAAAACGGCAACAGATGCTGAGATCAAAAAGCGTTCCGTGTGCTTGCCAAAAGTATCACCCGGATATGAACCCTGGAGATAAGGAAGCGGAGGCAAAGTTCAAGGAAGCGCAGGAAGCATATGCTGTGCTCAGTGATGCAGAAAAGAGAAAACAGTACGATCAGTTTGGTCATGCAGCATTTGATGGTGGTGCCGGCGGAGCAGGAGGATTTGATTTCTCCGGTATGGATATGGGAGATATCTTTGGAGATATTTTTGGAGATTTCTTTGGCGGCGGATCCAGAAGACGTGGCAACGATGGTCCGATGAAAGGACAGAATCTGCGCACCAGTGTCCGTATTACATTTGAGGAAGCTGTATTTGGCTGTGAGAAAGAGATCGAGATGGTCTTAAAGGATGAGTGCCAGAAGTGTCATGGTACCGGTGCAAAACCGGGAACCACACCAGAGACCTGTCCGAAATGTGGTGGTAAAGGTAAAGTCGTATTTACCCAGCAGTCCTTCTTTGGAACCGTACAGAATGTACAGACCTGTCCGGACTGCGGTGTTCCGGAAAGATGATCAAGGATAAATGTCCGGATTGCCGTGGAACCGGATATATCTCAAATAAAAAGAAAATCCAGGTATCGATCTGCGGGAATTGACAATGGACAGAGTGTAAGGATCCGTGAAAAAGGGGAACCGGGTATCAACGGCGGACCGCGTGGGGATCTGCTAGTAGAGGTAGTTGTATCACGTCATCCGATCTTCCAGCGTCAGGATATGAACATTTATTCTACCGTGCCGATTTCCTTTGCTCAGGCGGCATTAGGCGGTGAGGTGCGTATCAACACCGTGGATGGAGACGTCTTATACGAGGTAAAAGCAGGAACACAGACAGACACAAGAATCCGCCTGAAGGGAAAAGGCGTACCGTCTCTGCGAAACAAAGCAGTGCGTGGTGACCATTATGTTACATTGGTGGTTCAGGTTCCGGCTTCCTTAAATGCAGAAGCAAAAGAGGCATTGCGTAAGTTTGATGAAGTTACCGGTAATACATTAAAGAAGTCAGCAGAGGCACTGGTACAGCAGAAAAGCCGAAAAAGAAAAAAGGATTCATGGATAAGATAAAAGAATCTTTAGATGATATCTAAAATTTATTAATATGGATGAAAAACAGGGGCAGAGCATGGAGCTTGCCTCTATTTTTTTGATTCATAGGAAATTACATCCTATGAATCAAAATCTCTTTCGGGAAAAGCTTGACATTCTGATATTTCTGCGTATAATAAAAATGCAAACAAGTTGCAAATACAAACTGATTGCAAATACGAATTGGTCGCAAATGTAAGAAATCGACATACATGTCATGTAGGAAATGGGGCGCAATATGTTAGATATTATTTTAGATACTTTATTAGATAGTGTAAAATTACTTCCGTTTTTGTTTATCACATACCTTTTGATGGAAGAGTTAGAGCATAAGACTGGAGGAAAGGCAAAGAACCGTATCAGGAGCGCTGGAAAAAGCGGCCCTGTTTGGGGTGCATTGCTTGGAGTGATCCCACAGTGTGGCTTTTCTGCAGCGGCGTCAAGCCTCTATGCGGGACATGTGATCACAGTCGGAACACTGCTTGCGATTTTCTTATCGACCTCCGATGAGATGCTTCCGATCATGATCTCAGAGGCGGTTGCACCTGTCGTGATCGTTAAGATCCTTGCAGCTAAGGTCATCATTGGTATGATTTCCGGACTTGTTGTGGAGTTTTTATATGTGGGTGTGATGAAAAAGCATGAAAAAGAAATGGACATCCATGTGGTATGTGAGGAAGAACACTGCAGCTGCGAGGACGGCATTTTCCGGTCTGCATTCAAACATACCTTAAAGATTTTTGCGTATATTCTGATCATTTCTTTCCTTTTAAATGTAGTGATCGGGTTCATCGGGGAAGATACACTTGCAGGCTTTTTACTGCAATGCCGCTTGTGGGTGAGGCAGTAGCAGCACTTGTCGGACTGATCCCAAATTGTGCATCCTCAGTTGTGATCACAGAACTTTATTTAGGCGGTATCATCGGAGCGGGCGCATGATGTCTGGACTGCTTGTGAATGCCGGCGTCGGACTGTTAGTTTTGTTCCGTCTGAACCGTGACTGGAAGCAGAATGCCGGAATTGTTGCGGCTTTGTATGGACTTGGCGTGTTCTGGGGTGTTATCATAAGAGTGTGTGGGATTGTGTTTTAAATAAAGGAAACAGGAAGGGACGAGGAATATGCCGGGAAGTGGTTATGCGACGATCAGCCGTAAAAAGATTTTGGAATTTTTAAAGAAGAACAGTGACCGGACAGTCGCTGTGGCGGATATCGACCATTATCTGAAAGCGCAGGACTGTGAGGTCAATATCACGACGATCTACCGTTATTTAGATAAGCTGGCAAAGGATGCACGGTAATCAAATACGTTGCCGAAAAGGGCAATCAGGCGGTATATCAGTATGTGGAATTAGGACACCACTGTGAGGAACATCTGCATCTGCAGTGTGTGAAATGTGGGAAGATCATCCATCTGGAATGTGAGTTTATGGATGAAATCTCAGAGCACATTTTAAAAGATCACGGGTTTGAACTGCAGTGCAAAAATTCAATTTTGTATGGAATGTGCAGTGCGTGCCAGGAAAGTAAATAATAAAAATGCATGATTATTTTTCATCCCGCCTCATATAATGAATGGAAAAGAATGGCAGGTAGGAGGAGTGTCATGAACATGATATCAGCAGGCAGGAAAACCTGGTGTCAGCGTATTAAAGCAGCCATTATTTTAGAGGGAGTCATCCTTCTTATGGCTGCTTTTCTTTTATGGGAAAATACGGCAGGAACAGGGGGGAAAACAGTTACTGCAACATCGGATGGGACGATCCGCTGGGTAGATTTTAATGTGTCTTATGAGGCGTTGTGCAAGGCATATGAGTGTGACGTGGACACATATGGAAGTGAAATGCATATCGATTGGATCGACTTACTTTCTTATGTGGCAGCGAAAAATGGCGGGGAGTTTGGCGCGACAGCAGTGTCAGAACTGAATGAGGCGGCAGAGAAAGTGAAAAATAAGGAGCTGACATTTGATGAGGCGGCAGAGAAGCTCAAGTATTTTTCCTATTATAAGGAGGCATATTCGGCGGTGCTTGGCGGTCTGGTCGGCGAGTATGAGATACAGGAGAGTGAGGGTGGTCCCTATGTGAAAAAATATGGACTGAAAGCATTTTCCCCGATCGCAAAGGGATTTCCGTACAGTGATTATGATGATTTTGGCGTGTCGAGAAGCTATGGATATAAAAGACAGCATTTAGGACATGATATGATGGGACAGATCGGTACGCCTGTGATCTGCATTGAAACAGGATATGTGGAGGCTCTGGGCTGGAATCAGTACGGAGGCTGGCGTGTTGGAATCCGCAGTCCGGATAAAAAGAGATATTATTATTATGCGCATCTGCGTCAGGATTACCCATATCAGGCAAAATTAAAAGAGGGAGATCTTGTGACGGCAGGGGATGTGATCGGCTATATGGGGCACACCGGTTACAGTACAAAAGAAAATGTCAACAATATAGATACTGTACATCTTCATTACGGACTCGAACTGATCTTGATGAGGAGTGGAGGGAGAGTGGG
>ENA-OQJH01000383-OQJH01000383.1-human-gut-metagenome-genome-assembly--contig:-NODE-383-length-25126-cov-9.586943_pt1 | contig 25126 bp, 29 predicted proteins | sample MGYA00242597_ERZ504763 | MGnify/ENA primary metagenome ERZ504763 (study PRJEB26092, sample SAMD00036359) | human gut metagenome | host: Homo sapiens | study: EMG produced TPA metagenomics assembly of...
TTTATTATTTTTTATTTCATTTTCATTTTCCTTTGCTTTTTTTTTCTTTTACTTTTCCGGCAAATACGTGTATACTATTAGCCAGAACAGTTCCGGCCGGATTCCGGGGAAACGGCTTTGGATTTTACTCTGTTCTTTCCTATGATTAATTGAAAAAATTTCCCCAATTCAGTGAAAAGACACATTGAAGGAGATACTATGTACGAAGTAGATTTCAGTAAACCAATCCATATACATTTTATCGGCATCGGCGGCATCAGCATGAGCGGCCTTGCTGAAATTCTTTTAAAAGAAAATTTTACGATTTCCGGTTCCGATGCAAAGGAAAGTGACCTGACCCGCCACCTGACTTCTCTTGGCGCGCAGGTTTTCTACGGCCAGAAGGCGGAAAATATCATTCCTGGCATCGACCTTGTCGTTTACACCGCAGCGATCCACCCGGACAATCCGGAATTTGCCGCCGCCAAAGCTGCCGGTGTTCCGATGCTGACCCGTGCCGAGCTGCTCGGACAGATCATGCGCAACTACGATACACCGATCGCCGTTTCCGGTACACACGGAAAGACGACAACAACTTCTATGCTCTCCCACATTCTGATGGCCGCTGACTGCGATCCGACTATTTCTGTCGGCGGTATTCTTCCGTCCATCGGCGGAAATATCCGTGTCGGCCATTCCGAAACCTTCCTGACCGAGGCATGCGAGTATACCAACAGTTTCTTAAGCTTCTTCCCGAAAATCGGCATTATCCTCAACATGGATGCAGACCATCTCGATTTCTTCAAGGATATCGATGACATCCGCCACTCCTTCCGTGCGTTTGCCCGTCTGCTCCCGACCGACGGCATGCTGATTATCAATGCCGATACGCCGAAATACGATTACGTGACCGAAGGTCTTGGCTGTAAGGTTGTCACCTACGCACTGGAGAACCAGGCTGCTGCTGACTATACCGCTGCCAATATTACCTACGATGAGCTGGATCACCCATCCTTCGACTGCATCTGCCGTGGCGAGCTGCGCGGTCGCTATACGCTGATGGTTCCGGGACTTCACAACGTTTCCAACGCCCTGGCTGCCATTGCACTGGCCGATGAACTGCAGCTGCCGGAAAACGCTATCCACGAAGGCTTTGCCACCTTCCGCGGAACCGACCGCCGTTTCCAGTATAAAGGTACATACCACGGAGCAAAGGTGATCGACGATTATGCGCATCATCCAACCGAAATCCGTGCAACGATGGAAGCCGCTGAAAACTGTGCGCACAGAACACTGTGGTGCGTCTTCCAGCCGCATACCTACACCAGAACGAAAGCGCTGCTCGATGATTTCGCCGCCGCTCTTTCCCTGGCAGACCATGTGGTTCTCGCCGATATTTACGCAGCCAGAGAAACCGATACGCTCGGCATCTCCTCCAAAGATATCCAGGAGCGCATTGTAAAACTCGGCACTGCCTGCGAATATTTCCCATCCTTTGCGGAAATCGAAAACTATCTGAACGAAAATCTTGCCGAGGGCGACATGCTGATCACCATGGGTGCCGGAGACGTTGTAAAAATCGGTGAGGAGCTTCTTGCTTCCGAAAAATAAAATCATTCTTTCGCTTTACCTGCTCCCTGTGGAAAATGGAGTTTTCCTTTTTTCCACAGGGTCTTTTTTTTGCTCCGAATCCACACAATCTGTCTTTTCGCCAAATAGTTACGCACATTTTTATTCACAGCTATTTTCCTGTATTTTCGCCTGTTTTCAGAGTTATCCACATTATCCACAATTTTATACACATTTTTACGATCCACACAATGTGGATTTCCTGTGTATAACTTTGTTTACATAACGATATCACCAGAAAGTCCTATACTTCCCTGTTTTCCTCCATTTTTCAACATTTTTGGTAGATGATAATATTTCACAAAACGGATTTCTCCACATTATCCACATTGTCCACAGTCCTTTTTCATCCACCGTGCCTTTTTCCTGGAATGTTTTTTCCGCAAAACACCTATTCACTTGTCGAAAATACTGTGTTATACTTGATTGTGTATGAGAAGGCAAGACGTATAATAAAAAACAGATCGCTAAAAGTAAAAATCTGCCGCACGATAAGAACAGGATGGTGTAATTTTGAGTATGCTGACATTAAACAATGACTGCCTGGCCAGTGTGACTGCTGTGCCGGATCTTTTTCTGGAACAATATATGCCCGCAGCCAACGGAGAATTTGTAAAAGTGTACCTTTATCTGCTGAAGCTGGTCAAAGACCATCAGCAGGATTCCACTCTGTCATCGATGGCAGATTTTTTTCCTGCACGGAAAACGATATCGTCCGGGCGCTGAAATACTGGGAGAAGCAGGGACTCCTCTCGCTCTCCTACACCGCCGGGGAAAGCGTTCCGACCGGAATCGCCTTTCTGCCGCTTGTCCGGAAGGAAGAAAGCGGAATCCTTCCAACACCGGAATCCTCGATTTCCGGCCCGATTGCGGCTGCACCGGCTGTTTCTGCTGTATCCGTTGAAATCCCGCAGACGGAACAGACCCCGGCTCCATCACCACAGCCGGCCGTTTCTGCCCCATCTGCCTCTTCTCCGGCAGATGATCTTTCCAGTTCCGGTATTTCCGGACAGTCAGTAGAAAAAAAACACGCTCCCGGCAGCCGCGAAGAACTGCAGCACGTTCTTTACGTTGCGCAGACGTATTTCGGTCATCTTCTGTCGCCGACGGAAATCGAATGCATCATGTTTTTCTATGATGATCTCCACTTTTCCGCGGATCTTCTGGAATACCTGGTGGAATACTGTGTTTCGAAGGGAAGCACCAGCATCCACTACCTGAAAAAGGTAGGACTCGCCTGGCAGGAAAGCGGAATCCGCGATGTTGCCTCTGCCAAACAGGAGACCACGACATTCAACAAACATTACTACACAATTTTGAAAGCATTCGGCATCCGCAACCGCGCACCGGTGGAAAAAGAAGCCGAGATGATGGACCGCTGGCTGAATACCTACGGTTTTACGATTGATCTTATCACCGAAGCCTGTCAGCGCACCGTTTCCAAGATCGGCCAGCCGAGCTTCCAGTACGCGGAAGGCATTCTCTCCAAATGGAAGGAACAGGCGTCCGCTCCATGCAGACGTCGAACAGCGCGATGCGGAGCACCAGAAAAGGAAGAAAACCGCTTCTGATCAGAATGCGGCACGAAAAACCGCTCCTGCTGCTTCAAGTAACCGCTTCAACAATTTCCATCAGAGAGAATACGACTACCAGAAGTTAGAAGAACAGCTTCTGAAATAACGCCCGGAGGACGAAACAACTATGGCACTGACAAACCCGCAATACGATGCGATTATGCGCATGTACAACGAACGCAGCTCCGCCACCAGAGAGAACAGCAGGAGCACATCCGCATTGCTTATGAAAAGATTCCGCGCCTTGCGGAAATCGACGCCGAGATTGCATCCCTCTCGGTCCGGAAAGCAAAAGCGATGCTGAACGGAGACGCTTCCATGGATCTCGACCTGAATGCTGCCATCCGTGACCGTTCCCAGGAACGCGCGGCGCTCCTTTCCATGCACGGCTACCCGGCAGACTATCTCGAGCTGACGTATGACTGCCCGCTCTGCCGCGACACCGGCTACATCAACGGCACGCAGAAATGCGCCTGCTTCAAAAAAGCTGCCGTCGATCTTCTGTACCGGCAGTCCAACGTGGAGGAGCTTCTGAAAGCCGAAAATTTCAGCCAGTTCTCTCTGGATTACTACTCGGACAGCCTGACCAGTACCGGAACACCGCTCACTTCCCGCGAGGCCGCTGCTGCCGCGCTCGAAAAAAGCCAGGCGTTCGTCCGCAATTTCGGCTCGTCGTTTGAAAATCTCTTCTTTTACGGCGACACCGGTGTCGGAAAAACGTTTCTTTCGCACTGTATTGCCCGCGAGCTGATCGAGCAGTCGTTCTGTGTGATTTATTTTACTGCATTTGATCTGTTTGACCTGTTTGCACGCTACACCTTTTCCAGTTCAGAAGAAGCAAAAGACGCTCACGCCAATATCTTTGACTGCGATCTTCTGATCATCGATGATTTAGGTACGGAACTGACCAACAGCTTCGTCTCTTCCCAGCTCTTTCTCTGCATCAACGAACGCATCCTGCGGAAGAAATCGACGATCATCTCCACGAACCTGCCCCTTGACCGCTTCATGGAGACGTACTCGGAACGTACCTTTTCACGAATTTCAAGTAACTACACCATCATTAAACTTTTTGGAAACGATATTCGGATCCAGAAAACTTTTGGGAGGAACCAAAGCATGAGTAAGGGAACTGAAGGACATTTTGACACACTGCCAATAGGAAGACTGGGACTGATCCCGCTGAACAGCAGCGCCGCACTTGGAAAAAAAGGTCGACGATTATCTGGTCAGCTGGAGAAAAGGACGCGGCAATGAATTTGCGGAAAAATATGTCGCTGCCTATGAAGGATATGAGCGTGACAGCTACATTATCCAGTCTCAGGTTCCGCGTTTCGGTTCAGGCGAGGCAAAGGTATCATCAACGAATCTGTCCGCGGTGACGATATCTACATTCTGCTCGATGTCTGCAACTACAGCCTGACCTATTCTCTGTGCGGCTACACCAACCACATGTCTCCGGACGACCACTTCCAGGATCTGAAGCGTGTCATCGCAGCCATCGGTGGAAAAGCCCGCAGAATCAATGTCATTATGCCATTCCTGTATGAGAGCCGCCAGCACAAGAGATCTGGAAGAGAGTCTCTCGACTGCGCACTTGGTCTGCAGGAGCTGACTGCTATGGGCGTAGAAAACATCATCACCTTCGACGCTCACGACCCGCGTGTCCAGAACGCGATTCCGCTGCATGGATTTGAAACCATCCAGCCGGCTTACCAGTTCATCAAAAACATCCTGCGCAATGCACCGGATATGAAGCTCGACAAGGATCATCTGATGGTCATCAGCCGGATGAGGGCGGTATGGGCCGTGCGATCTACATGGCAAACAACCTCGGTGTTGACATGGGTATGTTCTACAAACGCCGCGACTACTCTACCATCATTGACGGACGCAACCCGATCGTTGCCCATGAGTTTCTCGGTGCTGATGTCAAAGGTAAGGATATGATCATCATCGACGATATGATCTCCTCCGGCGAGAGTATGCTGGAAGTTGCCAAACTCTTAAAGGATCGTGAGGCACGCAACATCTACATGTGCTCGACCTTCGGACTGTTCACCAGTGGACTGGAGAAATTCGACAAGGCTTATGAGGAAGGACTCTTCACAAAAGTTCTGACCACCAACGTCGTATACCAGACACCGGAGCTTCTCTCCCGCGAATATTACATCAGCTGCGACCTGAGCAAATATATCGCTCTCATCATCGACAAGCTGAATCACGACGCCTCCATCAGCGGACTGCTGGATCCGGCGGATCGTATTCAGAAAGTTATTAAGAAATTTAAGAATCACGAGAAGATCTGATATTCCAGGGTTCGAATTTGGAACCCGCCAAACATGAGGAAGTAGCGCCAGCGGATTCCGAATATTTGCAGAATCGCGGAACAATTCGTGAATATCCACAAACGCCGAAACTGTCACGAAAACGGTTTCGGCGTTTTTATATTTTTAGCAAATTCTTGCTAGTTTTTTCTTTTTTCGGCTGTATAATGAAATTACATTGTACGACGAAGGAGGTATCACACATGCAATTTGGACATTTTGATGATGCGAAAAAGAGTATGTCATCACAAGCCCGAAGACTCCGCTTCCGTGGATCAACTATCTGGGATCTGAGAACTTCTTTTCTCTGATTTCCAATACCTGCGGCGGATACAGCTTCTACAAGGACGCAAAACTTCTGCGTCTGACCCGTTACCGTTATAACGATACGCCGCTCGATCAGAACGGACGCTACTACTACATCAAGGACGGCGATACCGTCTGGAACCCGGGCTGGCAGCCGACCCAGACGCCGCTCGATTCCTACGAGTGCCATCATGGCCTTGGCTACAGCCGCTTTGTTTCTTCCAAAAACTTAGTTGCCGCTGAACTGACCGCTTTTGTTCCGCTGGCAGATTCCTGCGAAGTAAACCGTCTCATGCTGACCAACAACGGCACCGAAGAAAAAACACTGGCTCTGACTTCTTTTGTAGAGTTCTGCTTCTGGAACGCCGTGGACGATATGACCAACTTCCAGAGAAACTTCAGCATCGGCGAAGTTGAGATCCAGGGTTCTGAGATTTACCACAAAACTGAGTACCGCGAGCGCCGCAGACATTACGCTGTTTATGCAGTCAACTGCCCGATCGACGGATACGATACCGACCGCGACGCTTTCCTTGGCGCTTACCGCGGAAATGACCGCCCGGAGACCGTTCTGCGCGGCACTGCAGGCAACACCGTTGCCAGCGGATGGGGTGTGATCGGTTCCCACCACATCGACGTTACCTTAAAACCAGGCGAGTCCCGCTCCTTTATCTTCGTTCTCGGCTACTGTGAGAATGCAGCGGATGACAAATGGGAAGCTCCTGGCGTGATCAACAAAAAACCGGCAAAAGAGATGCTCTCCCACTATCAGACCGACGAGCAGGTTGACGCAGCACTTGCAGAGCTTGCTTCCTACTGGGAAGGCCTGCTGGCAAAATATGCGCTCTCCTGTGCAGATGAAAAACTGGGACGCATGGTCAACATCTGGAACCAGTATCAGTGTATGGTTACCTTCAACATGTCCCGTTCCGCATCCTACTTTGAGTCCGGCACCGGCCGTGGCATGGGCTTCCGTGACTCCTGCCAGGATCTGCTCGGCTTCGTTCATCTGATCCCGGACCGCGCAAGAGAGCGTCTGCTCGATATTGCCGCTACCCAGTTTGAAGACGGAAGCGCATACCATCAGTACCAGCCACTGACGAAAAAAGGAAACATGGATATCGGAAGCGGCTTCAACGATGACCCGCTCTGGCTGATCGCCGGATGTGCCGCCTATATCAAAGAGACCGGAGATTTCTCTATTCTCGACGAGCAGGTTGATTTCGACAACGATTCCACCAAGGCTCAGCCTCTGATGGAGCACCTGAAACGTTCCTTCGACTTTACCGTAACCCATCTCGGACCGCACAAACTGCCGCTCATCGGCCGTGCAGACTGGAATGACTGTCTGAACCTGAACTGCTTCTCTGCAGAGCCGGGCGAACCGTTCCAGACGACAGGACCTTCCGAGGGACCGGTTGCTGAGTCCATTTTCATCGCCGCTATGTTCGTAAAATACGGCAAAGAGTACGCAGCCATCTGCCGCCGCAGAGGCAATGAGGAAGAAGCTGTTTACGCAGAAAAAGAAGTCGAAAAAGTTTACCAGGCAGTGCTCGATGCAGGCTGGGACGGCGAGTGGTTCCTGCGTGCGTATGACGCTGCAGGTGAAAAAGTCGGCTCCAAGGAATGTGAGGAAGGCAAGATCTATATCGAGCCGCAGGGCTTCTGTGTTCTTGCTGAAATCGGCGTCAAAGAGGGACTGGCTGAAAAAGCACTGACTTCTGTCAAAAATATTCTGGAAACCAAATATGGCGTTGTTCTTCTGCAGCCGGCTTACACCAAGTATTACCTGAATCTTGGTGAGGTTTCCTCCTATCCGCCGGGATACAAAGAGAATGCTGGTATCTTCTGCCACAACAACCCATGGATCTCCATCGCTGAGACCGTTGTCGGCCACGGAAACCGCGCATTTGATCTGTACCGCAAGATCTGCCCGGCTTACATTGAGGACATCAGCGAGATCCACCGCACCGAGCCGTACGTCTACTCTCAGATGATCGCCGGAAAAGACGCTGCCCACTTCGGTGAGGCAAAGAACTCCTGCTGACCGGTACTGCCGCATGGACTTTTGTCAATGTTTCCCAGTACATCCTCGGCATTCAGCCGGATTACGACGGACTTTCCTTAAATCCGTGTATTCCGTCCGATATGGAAGAGTTCAAGATCCGCAGATACTTCCGCGGTGCATGGTATAACATCACCTTCCAGAATCCGGAGCACAGGGAGAAAGGTATTTCTTCCCTCACGGTAAACGGAACCGCAGTAGAAGGAAATCTGATTCCGCTCACCGAAGGCTGCACCGAATATGATGTTGTTGCCGTAATGTAATTTTTCAAATTTCAAATCTCCATAAACATAAGGCGAGCCCCGGAAAGCACAACTGCTTTTCCGGGGCTCGTCCCTTTTATTCTTATGTTTTCTTACGGTAACTGCCGTCTCTCTCTGACACCGGAAAGATCTTTGATGACCTCTCCCGCCAGAATCAGTCCTGCTACGGACGGCACAAACGCTACGCTGCCCGGGATATCACGCCGCTCCGTGCATTTTCTTGCAGCTCCCGGAGGACAAATGCAATTTGTCCGGCAGCTGATGCTCATATCCTCAAGCGGACGGAGGGATTTTTCCTCTGAATAGACCACTTTCAGTTTCTTCACGCCGCGTTTTTCATCTCACGCCGCATGACCTTTGCCAGCGGACACATGTTCGTTTTATAGATATCCGCCACGCGGAACTTCGTCGGGTCCAGCTTGTTTCCAGCTCCCATGCAGCTGATGACCGGCACATTGCACGCTTTGGCGCGCATGATAATCTCAATCTTCGCTGTCACGGTATCAACAGCATCCACCACGTATGAATACTTCGAAAAATCAAAATCGTCCGCATTTTCCGGCAGATAAAAGCATTTGTATACCTCTACCTCCGCTTTCGGATTGATATCCAGAATGCGTTCTTTCATTACGTCTACTTTATATTTTCCGACACTGCTTCTCGTCGCAATAATCTGACGGTTGATGTTGGTGAGGCAGACCTTATCATCGTCTACCAGCACAAAATGGCCGACACCGCTTCTTGCCAGCGCCTCCACGGTATAGCCGCCCACGCCGCCGATACCGAAAACGGCAACGGTTGCATTCGCCAGAAGATCCATGCTCTCCTGTCCGAGCAGAAGCTGTGTTCTGGAAAACTGATTTAATGCCATTTGTTTTCCTTCCTCCTTGCTTATAATCTCTACTACAATAATAGGTTATTTGCTTTTGTCTGTCAACACCTTACGGAACCAGCTCTGCGGAAACTCAAAAACAAAGAGAATGCCAAGCACAATCGCAACTGCATCCTTCAGTGTCAGAAATCCTCTTGCACCGGCGCGCTCCAGATCATTGGTTACCACGTAAAAAGCAGTCCAGTAGATGCCGCTTCCCGGCACCAGCGGGAAAATACCCGCAATCAGAAATACCGTTACCGGGCAGCGCTTGTACACCGCAAAGCTGCGCGACAGAAGGATGACGAGCACCGTTGCAAAAAAGATGGACACCGGCTCTGTCGTATGCGGGAGGATCAGTTTATAGCAGATCCAGCGCAGGCACCTGCCAGTCCGCAGTACAGGTAGTATTTCCGCGGCACCTGGAACAGCAGCGCAAACGCAATCGTTCCGACGCAGGCGGCAAAAAATTCCGCAATCAAACGAATGGTATCACTCATAGCTGCAGCCCTCCCGCCAGTTGATGATATCCTGTGATAATCAGTCCGACGCCGAGCGCAATGCAGAACGTCACAAGCAGTGCATCGAGCATCCGCACCGAGCCCGCGATGTAGTCCTGATCCGCGATATCACGAATAGCATTCGTGAAATTGACCCCGGGCACCAGCGGAATAATCGAACCGATGATGACCTTGTCCAGATGGTGCCCGATCCCCGCCTGATACAGAAAAACGGCAATCAGTGTGACAAGCGCGCCGCCGGAAATATTCGTCGCAATCTTTGACATTCTGCCGCGCAGCAGGTACAGCAGATAGAAGTACAGAACAAAGCCCGACAGAAACGCTACCATGCTGTCCACCACATCGCCGCCGAACAGAAAACAGAAGCACGCGCTTCCGACACCGGATGCAAGCACCTGGTGCCATCTTGGTTTGTCCGGCATCCGCTGAATGTCGAGCAGCCAGGCCTTCGCCTCTTTCGGCGCGTGTAGCCCCTCCTCGATTTCGCGGGAGAGCTGGTTGACTGCCGTTACCTTGTCGAGCCGCGCCGCCGACAGCGGAATGTGACGCACGCGGGCAAATTCCTGCTTTTTTCCGCTCTCAGCTGTCAGGAAAATACCACTGCTCAACACAAACGCATCGCTGGAGTCAACGCCATACGCCCGCGCAATGCGGTCGATCGTCTCCTCCACACGGAAGATTTCCGCGCCGCTCGCCAGCAGGATGTCTCCCGCCAGCGATGCCACATCAAGCGCTTCTCTCGTCGATTCTGCGTTCATCTTTGTTTTCCTCCTTTTTCAAAACCGTATACCCATTCCTTTCAAAAACAGATACAGGAAAATGACAGAACTGATACTCCAGGTCAGCGGGTAAGCCCAGAAAATCACGCGGATATCCGGGATCAGCCGGACCGTCACGGTAATGTAGCTGACGCGGAACAGGCACCAGACGCAGAGCATGACAACCATGGGAACCGCGGCGTGCCCGGAACCGCGGAGCACAGCCGCGATGCAATGAGAAAACGCCAGCAGAAAATAAAACAGTGCAATCGTTCTCGCCTGCATCACGCCGTAATGGACAACGGCCGGATCGCTGTTAAACGCCGCAATCAAAGTCGGTGCGGCCGCATAGATCACAAACCCGATCAGCTCGGCGATGGTAATGGAACAGAGAATGCCAAACCGCGCTCCTTTTTTCGCCCGGTCATACTGTTTTGCACCGAGATTCTGGCTGACAAACGTCGTTAATGCCATCGTAAAGCATGTAACCGGAAGGAATGCAAAACCCTCGATTTTTGCATATGAACCGCAGCCTGCCATCGCCATTTTCCCGAATGCATTGATGTTCGTCTGCACGAAAACGTTTGCGATCGAAATAACCGAGTTCTGGAAACCGGACGGCACACCATTGCGGATGATTTCACCGAGCACTCTGCCGTCGAAGCGGATTTTGCGGATGGAAAGACGATACTCTTCCTTCGTCCGCAGCAGATGGATCATACAGAGAATCGCACTTGTAAACTGGGAAATGACCGTTGCAAGCGCTGCCGCACCGACCCAAGGCCAAGGCCGCCGATAAAAAGCAGATCGAGCGCAACATTGATGCACGATGACACGATCAGATAGATCAGCGGGTGGCGGCTGTCGCCGACGGACTGCAGAATGCCGACGAAAATGTTATACATGATAAAACCGAGAGAGCCTGCAAAATACGTACGAAAATATTCGACCGACTGCGGCAGGACATCGGACGGCGTTCCCATCAGCACGAGGATTTTCGGCGCCAGATACATGCCAAGCACCGTCAGCGCTGCACCGGCCGCCAGGCCGAACGCCACGGTCGTATGGATCGCTTTCTGCAGATCTTCCCGGTTTTTCGCTCCGTAATACCTTGCAATGACGACGCCTGCGCCCATTGCGATACCGTTAATAAAACCAACCATCAGAAAGATCAGATTGCCCGAAGAGCTGACCGCTGCCAGCGCATTGCTTCCCAGAAAATTTCCTACGATCAGCGAGTCGGCCGTGTTGTACAACTGCTGGAACAGATTGCCAAGAAACAGCGGAATCGCAAACAGAACCATCTTTTTCGAAATGCTGCCCTCCGTCATTCTTGTCTTACTTTCTGCACTCATTCGTAAAAACCCCCATTTCTTTTTCGTACAGTCAAAACCGGTCATCCACAGGTTTCCGCCCGGTGTGTGTCCAGCCTTCTTTTCAGCAGACACACACCGGAACTCACCCGAGATGACCGGTTTGGAAATATCCTTTTTTCTATTATATCGAACCTTCTCTGGAATGACAAGCCACAAATTCATGCAGAATGGCTTCGACACGTTCCAGCATCTCCTCTTCCGTGCAGAGTTCTTCCGGCCTCATGGATTCCAGGTAATCGTAGAATGCCATAAGAACGCTTGGCTCCCGGATACCGAGGTAAATCAGCCGCTCTGTCCGCGTCTGGAACAGAAGATAGCCCTCGTTTGCATTGACCGAAATATTCAGCGCATGCTCTGCTCTCTCTTTCGTTTCCCGGATCATACGAAGATTCGCGCGATCCCGCAGCGCCAGAAAGCGGCGGATCAGGGCAATACGCTCGTCAAAGTCCAGCGGAGAATAGCACTCTTTTGGATACTCATCCACGCGGCCCGTGTCCAGGAAACTTTTGATGCCATCCTCTGAAAAAACATCGTCGTTTTTTTATCCAGTACCTGTGTCTGCATCACCTTTGCGTACTGTGCAACCGCCCGTATCATCTGCTCACGCCCCGGCATTTCTTTTACGAGATGGCGCTCCAGCATTTCTGCTGTCAGAAGGCCGGAAAGACACGGCATTCTCTGGAAGAAATACCGCGCTCATTTTCATTTTTGCAAGTTCCTTTTCATAAAAGATATGCTCTTTTCTTCCCTCGCGGCGGCTAAATGTCTCAATCAGTTCTCCGACCGATTTGCGCCGGTAATAAACCTCTTCACCCATCTGGGTAATGTAAAATGCATCCATGAAATCTGTTTTTTCCCGTGGCGTCAGCTGCATGAACTGTGCCATCTTCCGCACAACATCCTCCCCGGACGGATTTCGTTTTCCATTGATGATCTTATACATGAAAGAACGATCGAGTCCGCAGAACTGTGAAAGCGGGTAAACCCCGACATCCTTCATGGTGATATATTCGGATAATAAATCTGAAAAAACTGACATAGAGCCTCCTGTATCTCAATATTTTGTGTCGATTCTTTTCCAATATAGGTAAAAGTTTACCATGTTCAGAGAGACTTGGCAATTCTTCCGTTCGGCTTTGCATATCGTTTTTCTTTTTTTTACAGGATTTTCACACTGTTATGGAAAAACCGACGGAAAATTCCGCCGGTTTTTCTCTCTTTCGACCTGTTTAATCTTTTTTTATTCCAAATACAGTCAGTGCCTGACGTGGTGAAATACCGAGTCCACCGACACTAATCAGCGTATCCTCTGCCTCCAGCAGAAGATTTTCCTTCTGGAATCTGACGATCATGCGGCCACCACTCAAACCGTCCATCCGCCGAATCTCCATCTCGAGCGTATTTAGCGTACGCCATGCAGCAGAACCAGCATAAATATGGCCATCCGCTTCACTATAGGCAAAATCCCGGCGCATGGAGAGGACAAATTCCTTTTCTTTCCCGCCTTCTTGTACTTTCCAGTACATCTTATCGCTGCCAAAGGAGAATCGCATCTCCTGAATCGGACTTGTCTCCAGCGAAAACAGACCGCTTCCGCCGATCAGAATTTCTGCGGAATCCGGCAGCTGCTGGTTCCCCATCAGCGGGGCAGATACATAAACATGCTTGCTTACCTTCTCTTCCATAAACGGATTTCTCGTTCCTCTGCGCGGCGGCAGAGCCAGATCTGCGGTACGCTCTTTTACTGCACCGGCAAGTGGGGACGGTGGCAGCTCTCCTGCCTCTTTCTTCACATACGGGATCAGTTCCTCCTGCAGTGCGCTCAGTTCCTCCTGTGTCTGCTCAGTTGCTGTTGTCAGAATCACAATCAGATCGAGATCCGGGAACACAACGCCGAACTGACCGTACGCACCATCTGCGCGGAAGGAGCCCGGATAACGGCACATCCAGCACTGATAGCCGTAGCCCTGCGCCCAGTCTTTTACGTGGCCTTCCGAATCGCCCTCCGTCTCAATCTGTTTGCGGCAGGCGCGTTCAAACCATTCTTTTCGAAGCAGCTGTTTTCCTTCCCACTCGCCCTGTCTGGACAGAAAATACGTGAATTTTGCCATATCCTCCGTCACCATCTTCATACCGCCTCCACCGAGCTCCGTTCCGTCTCCGAGCAGCGCACAGGTAAGGGATGTGATGCCAAGCGGCTCCAGCAGACGGGATTTCAGAAACTCTGTGACGTTCTGTCCCGTTTTTTTCCTCAGAACGGCAGCCAGCATGTTAGTTCCGGCTGTATTGTATTTATAAAACGTTCCCGGCTCATGGAGCACTGGATGATGAAGAAAGGTAGAAATCCAGTTTTCGGAATTGTCCATAATCTCCGTCTCGTGACCACAACCCATAATCAACAGGTGATGCAGCGTGATTTTTTGAGATTTTCGGATGGATTTTCCGGCAGCAGGTCCGGAAAGATATCGACAATTTTCTCATCCAGCGATAAGATTCCCTCCTGCTCTGCAAAACCAATCGCCGTTGCTGTCAACGATTTGCTGAACGAATACAGTGGATGACGAAATTTTTCATCATACGGCTTCCACCAGCCCTTCGCTGCACACTGTCCATGGCGGATCACCATAAAGCTGTGCAGCTCAATCTGGTTCTCTTCGATTCGGTCGAGAAAATTCAAAATTCCTTTGGAGCTGATTCCAGCTGATTCCGGTGTCACATCTTTAAAGTATCCCATTTTGCTTTTCCCCTTTCTCGCAGCCCTTATGCATCAATTTCGTAAAGTTCAACAGAAAGATCACCCTTCCAGCTTATACGGTCGTACGGTGTCTCCGGATAAACCACTGTAGAAATAGCATCTACGCCGTCCTCAGCAAACAGTTCCAGAATGGAAACATCAAAAACAAGCTCCAGATTCCATGCTCCGTCTTTCTTTCTCGCTGCGGTGCTGATGGAATATTTTTCCGTCATGAAGTGCTCACTGAATTCTTTGTAGCCCGCCATGGTACGGTCAACCGTGATTTTGGTGTCAGTTACATAAATCTTCAATTTCTGTCCCACTGAGTTTTTCAGACAGATTTTCGCATCTCCTTTTCCGGAAACCTTCAGTCCAAAGGTCTCTGTGCGGATCGTTGTGTGATTCTCGATCGGATAGCTGCTGTGGCGGAATTTTCCAGTCCGGCCGGAGCAGCCGCAAGGGTCAGAGCACCATCTACTTCTGTCAGGGACAGTTTTCTTGCCAGAGTTGCCTGTCCACAGTACCCTTCTGTCGGAGTCTGCGCTGCATACTGCCAGTTCATACCCCATCCCATCAGCAGAACATCTTTCGCATTCTGGAATGTAACGGCTGCATAGTTGTCGAAGCCTTCATCCAGCCATCTTGGCTCATCGGATGGATAGGTGCAGAGGAATTTTTCTCCATCGAAATCACCCAGGAAATACTGCATTTTGCAGTGGTCATCTTCGGAAGCTTTCGTCATGCTGACAACGAGAACCCATACATTTTTTCCTTTATACTCAATCGGGAACAGATCCGGGCATTCCCATACACCCTTCACATGGTTTCCTTCCGGTCCGAATTCTCCAGTTTTCTCCCAGTTTTTCATATCCTGGGATGCGTAGAAGAAGACACGGTCCTGCGCTGCAAGAACAAGACTCCAGCATCTTCTGACCGATTCCAGAACGCTTTCGGGTCACGGAAATCGGAAATTCCCGGGTTTTTGATGACCGGATTCAGATATGACTTTTCAAAATGCCGGCCCTTATCATTGCTGTATGCAATACTCTGCTGTTCCAAACCGTCCTTGTGATGGCTGGTATAAATAGCAATGATTGGCGGATTTTCATTGGTACCATACTCAGAAGAATTCTGCGTATCATACACAGCACTTCCCGAAAAGATAAATCCAAGTTCATCCGGATAAAGTGCGATTGGCTGATGCTCCCAGTGAATCAGGTCGCGGGATGTTGCATGCCCCCAGTGCATCGGTCCCCAGCTGGTATCATACGGTACTTCTGATAAAAGAAGTGGTACACGCCATCTACATAAACCATGCCATTCGGGTCGTTCATCCAGCCTTCTTCCGGTGAAAAGTGAATTTTCGGTCTGTAATCTCTTTTTTTCATCATTTTTGTAAAACCTCCCAGAATAAACAACGGTCTGCAAAACCACTTCCATCGGCTTTGCAGACATCCGTCGTTTTTATTAATTTTTTATACATGGTAACACTTCTGAGTCTCATCTCAATTCTGTCATGCTGCATCGTTACCGTTTATAAATGTTTCTATCCCCTATTTTTAATGGTGTACATTTTCACTTCCAGATCTCCGTCTGTGGAAACCACCTGATACGGTGCATCCGGATAAACGCATACGGAAGCGGTCTCCAGACCACCATCTGCATAAATCTCCAGATAGGAAACGTCAAAAATAATCTCCATGTTGACATTTCCACGCATGTGACGTTTTGTTGTGGATACCAGCAGATCCTCTTTTTTGAAGAGCTTCGGATCTACATCATCAAAGTAACTAAGGTCGCCGCTCTTGGAGCGGTCCACCGTGATGCTGTCCACCGTTACTTCGATGACTACTTCCTCACCTCTGCTGTTTTTCAGTGCAATTCTTCCAAAATTACCCTGCACGAGAAGTCCAAAGCTCTCGGTCAGCAGCGGTTTCTGATTTCCGATCGGGAATGCGCCCGCACGGTACTCGTCGATACCGAACGGTTTTGTTTTCAGGCGGTAGCCTCCTCGGTCTCACAGAGAGAAGTTCTCTCGGCAGTGTCATCAGGCCGGAATACTCACCAGTCGGAACAAAATTCGCGTAGAGCGGATTAACGCCCCATCCAAGGTAAACCGGACGGTCGTAGTTTCCATACGTTACGCCCGCATAGTTGTCGAATCCGAAATCAATCCACAGCGGCTCGTCTGTGATCTCAGTGCACTGGAAGGTATCTCCGTCAAAATCACCGACGAAATACTGTATATTGGCACGGCCTTCGGTTCCCGGATGTATCATACTGACTATCAGAATCCATTTGAACCCGTCAAATTCATTTCCTGTTTTAACACGGATCAGATCGGTGCATTCCCATACGGTCGGCACTTTATTGACACCGACACCGAACTCGCCTGTTTTCTTCCAGTTTTTCAGATCCTGGGATGCATAAAACTCTGCGTGGTCGCCGGATGCCAGAACAAGGCTCCAGCAGTCCTTTTTATCATTCCAGAAGACGCGCGGATCGCGGAAATCCGGTACGCCCGGGTTTTTGATGACCGGATTGCCATAATATTTTTCAAAATGCTTTCCCTGATCCAGGCTGTATGCAATACACTGCTGCTCCAGACCCGTTTCCATATTGTGCGCCGTGTAGACAGCCACCATCGGCTTCTCACCGTATTTCGCAAATCCGCTGGTGTTATTTTCATCGTATGCCATACTTCCGGAGTACATCGTTCCGATCTCATCCGGGTACAGGGCGACCGGCAGATGCTCCCAGTGAATCAGGTCTTTCGATATTGCATGACCCCAGTGCATCGGTCCCCATACAACGTCATTTGGGTTATTCTGATAATACAGATGCCAGATACCATCGATGTAAATCAGTCCGTTCGGATCGTTGTTCCAGTTTTTCTCCGGTGTAAAATGAATGTTCGGTCTAAAATCTCTTTTTCCCTGTTTACTCATATGATCCCTCTTTTCCTGTTCTCTCTTTTCCTATTTTATCGTTTTCCATTTGGAACTTCAACAAAAAAGAAATACGAACGAAATAGTCTTCTTTTTAAATATGACCATGTTATATGGGATACAACATGGCCACATTTAGAATTTCTTTAGTTATAGAATATCAATTGCAAATCGTTTACGTTACTGTTTTTTCGTAATCGCTTTTCGCACGATTTTTAGTTTGCTGCAGAAGCTGCTCTGTCTACTGCGCCCTGGTAAGTCTCAACCAGTTCATTCAAGCCAGCGCCTTCCAGCTCTGTTTTATAGGAATCCCAGCTTGCATCATCAACGCCGCCGGTTACCCATGTGGTGATGTAACGATCAACAATATCGGAGATGGTCGGCTGAATCTGTGCCAGACGCTGAATCTCTTCCTGGGTCATCAGAACACGCGGAATAGTGTCATACTCTTCCATGATGTCATCTTTACCGTTTTCTTTCTGCATCTCGAGAAGTTTTACAGCATCGAAGGTGTAGCCGCAAACGGTGTCATAGTACTCGTTCTGAACGATCATAGAACCACGGCAGGTTGTGGAGTTTACACGAGCCTCACCAAAGTTCTTATATTCCGGATTCAGAGGTTTGTAGTTTCCGTTTTCATCGAGCGGTGTACGAAGAATGCCGTCTTCGTCTTTCTCATAGTTGTATCCGATTGCGCCCCAGTTAGATGTAACAGAGATTTCCGGATCGCCTACCATGTAATCTACAAATCTTGCAACAACGTGCGGGAATTTGCAGGTCGTTGTGATTGCTGTGTCGGAAGAATCCTGCAGCTCAGAGTAGTTGCACTCGAAACCGGTCATACCGTCTTCGCCCTGCAGTCTCGGAACTGCTACGTACTGATCATGCACTTCCTGGTTTGTAATTTCCTGATCACCCCAGACACCGAAGGAACCGATCTTTGCAACATTCTCTTTGATCAGAGAAGATTTGAATGACATACTTTCATCTGCCTCGAAGGAACCGTTCCAGATCAGTCCTTCTTCATACAGCATGTTGAAAAATTCTGCTGTTTTCTTGAATGCTTCGTCTGTTGCAGTGAACGTAACTTTTCCATCAACTATTCTTAAGTGATCCGCATAGGAGTTTCCTCCGCAGTAGGAGTCAGCGCATCCGAATGCACCTGTGAAACGATAGAACAGGTTGTAGGAACCAAAGGTATCGGTTGCGCCGAACCAGGTTGCCATCGGGATTTCATCGTCTTCGCCGTTTCCGTTCAGATCGCCGCCGTCGCGGATTGCTTTCAGGCAGTCTACCCACTCGTCTACGGTTGTCGGCACTTCTTTGCCTACTTTATCCAGCCATGTTTTGTTGATCACGAACGGTCCAGGTGTTAATACAAGACCTTTCATTTCCTCTACGTACGGGAATCCATATTTATGGCCGTCCGGAGCGGTGATCTCAAGCTGATACTGCTCATTGTCATCGAGGAATGCTTTCAGGTTCGGCATATACTCTTCGATCAGGCCTTCGGTCGGAAGGAATACATCCTGGTCTGCGTACTGAACTACGGTGTTTCCGGATTTACCATCGCCGAAGTTCCAGAATACATCCGGAAGATCCTGTCCGGAAGAAAGCATCAGGTTGATTTTCTCTGTTGCGCTCTCCTGCGGGATCGGCTGCCAGTCAAACTCTACTCCTGTGTCCTCGAACCATTTCTGGCACATAGCCAGGTCGCCTACTTCTACGGTTCTGTCTGCAGTGTTTACGATCAGAGCGGAAATTTTTCCGTATTTCTCTTCGAATTTTGCCGGATCTTTGATGATCGGAAGGGTACCGTCGAGCTGGATGATTCCCTCATCTACTGCTTCCTGCTCTTCTGCTGTGAGACCTGTGTCACCTGCTTCTGTACCGGATGCAGAGGTGGTGTCTCCTCCTGTGCTTCCTGCACCGGAGCTGCTTGAGCTGCCGGAGCTGTTTCCACAGCCTGCGAGCATGCTGGTTACCATAAGGCTTGCCAGTAATACGGATACGATTTTTTTCTTCATATTGTTCCTCCTTTATTTTGCTGCCTTTTCCGGCAGTGAAATACGTTAGTATTTTTGTATTCCTACACATAAACCATGTCTGCTATATCCATGAATTCTGCAACAATAAATTTTCTGTTCTGCATCAGCCCTTGACTGCACCGATCGTAACACCTTTTGCGAAGTATTTCTGCAGGAAGGATATACGCACAGAAGCGGGAATGCGGAAACAACTACGACACAGTATTTTAACTGCTCAGCCAGTTTCTGTTTTGTTACCATCTCAGAAGCACTACTTCCCATCTGGTTGGACTGGTTCATCAGTACCAAGTTTCGAAGAACGACCTGAAGAGGCATCTTGCTGTCATCCTGCAGGAACATCAGTGCGTTGAAGAACTGGTTCCACATTGCGGTTGCATAGAACAGACACATAACTGCGATGATCGTTTTCGACAGCGGAATTGCAATTTTGAAGAAGAATCCAAAATCGCTGCAGCCGTCGATTTTTGCTGCTTCGAGAAGCTCGACCGGAATACCACTTTCAAAGAAGGAGCGGCATACGATCAGGTTGTAAGCGGACACTGCTACCGGAAGGACCATAGCCCATGTTGTGTTGTAGATGTGCAGCTGCTGTACGGTTAAGTACATCGGAATCATACCGCCGCTGAAGAACATCGTGAAGGTGAACAGGAACATAATCGGTTTTCTTCCTACCATATCGTATCTGGAAAGTGCATAGCCGGCCGGAATGGTGCAGACCAGGGAAATCAGCGTTCCTAATACGGTATATTTGATGGTGTTTGCATAGCCGGTCCAGAGCGGCTGGTATTTCAGTGTGGTTTCATATCCGTTGGTGTACCACGCTTCCGGATAGAGAAGAATTTTACCGGAGCTTACAACAACCGGGTCTGTAACAGATGCCAGAAGCACGTAATACAGAGGATATACAATTGCAATACAGACAAGGATCATGATGACGGTATTGATCACGGTAAAGACCTTGTCTCCCGTACTCATTTTTACTTTTTTCTTTTTCACAGTGTTATTATTTGCCATTTTTCAAGCCCCCTGACTCTTAGAAAATACTGATATCGCTGGTCTTCTTTGCAACTGCGTTTGTGATAACCAGAATAATGAAGTTTACAACGGAGTTAAACAAGCCAACGGCTGTCGCAAAACTGTACTGTGCGGTCTGGAGACCTACTTTGTATACGTATGTCGAAATGATCTCACTGACGGTTGTGTTGGTACCGTTCTGCATCAGATAAGCTTTCTCATATCCCACGTTCATAATGTTACCTACCTGAAGGATCAGCATCAGGATGATGGTCGGCATAATCAGAGGTAAATCAATGTAAAGGATTTTCTGAAATCTGGAAGCACCATCCATCGTTGCTGCTTCGTAATACTCCGGGCTGATTGCGGTCAGTGCTGCGATGAAGATGATGGCGTTGAATCCCATCGTCTGCCAGATGTTACTTCCGATGAAGAGTTTGCGGAAGTACTCCGGAAGGCTGGTGAACATGATTGCTTTTCCGCCGGCTCCCATAACTGCGTGGTTTACAAGACCGTTTGCGGAAAACAGTACGGAAATCAGGCTGACTACAACTACGTTTGACATAAAGTACGGTGCGTAGGAGATGGTCTGGATGATTCGTCTCGGTCCGCTTCTCTGTACCTGGTTCAGTAAGAGTGCGAAGATAACCGGAATCGGGAATCCGATGATCAGGCTCTCCAGACTGATGATGATCGTGTTCTTGATTGCCGTCATGGCAATACTGGTACTGAAGAACATCTTGAAATACTTGAAAATCGGATCTGCCCACGGGCTTCCCATGATTCCCATGCGGCCTTTAAAATCTTTAAAGGCGATGATCAGGCCGTACATTGGATAGTAAGCAAAAACGATCAGCCAGATCAGTGCAGGAATCAGCAGGATGTACAGCTGCCAGCACGAGAGCGCTTTTTTCAATTTTCCACTTTCTGCCGTTTTCGGCGATGACGTTTTTTTCTTCATAGTTCCCTCCTTATTTCTCTAAAAGCTTTACCAACCGCTTTTCGTTCCACATTGGCATTGTTTCCGTTTCGGCACTTTGTCTTATGGAACATGTTCCATATCTGTATCATAGTACTCAGTTCGCCCAATGTCAACGAATTTTCCATATTTTTTCGTCATTTTCAACATTTTCACAATTTTTATTTTATGTTTTTGTGCAATATGCATCCTGTTTTTCATAAAATTCACACTTATCTTCTTTCTTCTCCCATTTTCCTGTTCCACATGTTCCGCTGTTCCATGCTTTTTCTGTTCCATATGTTCCACTTTTCTGTTTTTCACTATTTTTTCGACAATTGCAACTGTTTCAGCAGCGATTTCATCTCCTTTTGCTCAGTCTTTCTGTCCTTTTGCCGCATATAAGTTGGTTTTATTTCATTTTTATTTTATACAGGAAAAAGAGACACCCTCTCTTTTCAGATCGAGTGTCTCTGATATCTGTTCTTCTTCTGTTCTATCGCAATTCCGGAAAATGATGCAAAATTCGGTAATTCCCTGTTTTGTTATCTTCAGGTACTTTCTCCTTTTCGGAAGGTCACATCCACAATCTGCTCCATCTCCTCAATCTTCTTTCCGTCAATCATGCGGATGACTGTGTCCACGCTCCGCTTTGCGATTTCCGGTACATTCTGACGAACCGTTGTCAGCTCCGGTGTCAAAAAGCGGGTAAAATCCAGGCCGTCGTAGCGACCACCTTCAGTTTTTTCGGAATCTTAATCCCTTTTTTCTGCAGCATCTTCATGAGCGCTGCCGCTGTGACATCGGCTGTAAAGAGTCCATCAATTCCATCAAAATGGCTGATGTATTTTTTCCAGATCGTCGGGCCGCTCTGAAAATTCGGAATCTTGCTTCCGGCATCAATCGCTGTAATTTTACATTTATGCTGTTTACAGACTTCCGCAAACCGTCGGTAACGCTCCATTGAGTAACCACGCTCTGTTGCACTCGATGCAAAATAGAGCACGTTCTTACATCCTGCACTCAAAAGTGCCTGCGCCGCAAGCTCACCGCCGCGCTTATGGTCGGAATGTATACACGGAATCCCTTCGGTGACGTAGCGGTCAATCATGACAATCGGACGATGAATTTCCGCCAGGCTGACAGAAGACGGGATATCCGCACAGCAGATAATGCCGTCCATGACATTTCGCTGCAGCATTTCCACAAATTCCTCGATGCGGTTCGGATTGTCCCCAACCTCGCAGAGCATGCACTTGTAGCCATTGGTGTACAGATTATTCTCGACATGTTTCACCAGAGATGCCATAAACGGATGTGAAAGATTCTTAACAACAATTCCGATAAAACCGGACTTGTTGCGGAACAGGTTCTGGGCAAGCTCATTTGGTTTATAGTTCAGTTCCTCCACTGCCTGCATGATCTTCTGTTTTGTTTCATCGGAAATATACCCGCTCCCATTGAGTGCACGGGATACCGTTCCGATTCCTACTCCCGCTTTGATCGCGACATCTCTAATACTTGCCATAGTTTCTCCTAACTCCTATTCTGACACTGGGCTGTTTTCTCTGACTCGTTCCGGCTTTTCCCCCGCTGCCGGTCTGTGGAGCCCGTTCCACAATGCTTGATTACTTTTATTTTAAAGCACCGCAATCTACAAATCAAGTTAAAAGCTGAAAATTTAAGTACAAAAAACAAGCGACTGTTTGGATCATTTCCCTTTTTCTGGTGAAACTATCCAAACAGCCTCCTGTGTTTTTGTCACTTTTGTCTTATTTTCCAAAAACGCTCATTCATGCGGGCATGCTTTGCGATTTTTCTGGAATTTCATATGTCCCTGAACAGTCACAAACGCTTAATCGTTTTCCAACGAGATATCACCATCCTTTGTCATCAGTGTGATTCTGCCCGCTGGCTGATCCGGTACATAAGAAAAGCTCTGCTCGTCCTCCTCTTTCTGCATCAGATTCTCCATGGTATCCGGTACATCGATCTCCCCAAAATCTGTCTTTGCCGTAATTTCCAGCCGTTCCAGATCTTTTTTACCCAGTTCAAGTTCAATATCGCCGTAGGAGTTTTCCACCGACACGTCTCCGGAAAGCTTCGTATTTTGGATTTTCGCATCGCCATCCTCCAGCGTGATCGACCCATTCTCCCACGTTCCGCTCTTCAGTTCCACATCACCGTAATCTGCTTTGCATTTGATATTCTGCATGTCACATCCGAAAAGTGTGATATCTCCATCCGCATTTTGCAGTCTTCCGCTTTCCGCCTGGATGCCATTCATCTGCACATCACCGAATCCCATCGTTACCTCTATTTTTTTCAGTACCTTCTTTTCCGGTACATACAGAATCACTCCTGTTTCCGACTGTTTACCGCCACTTAAGATTTCTTCCGTAAAGTCAATATTAATGTAAATCGTATCGGACACTGCGCTTGTCTCTTCGATGCTCAGAACACCGTCCCGCACGCGATATTCCACTGCAGTCTCTCCTTTTTCGACGGAATCCGCCAGGCGAGATAACAGGAATCGTCACCGGACGGAAGGATGTTCAGGTCGCCGATCGTAAGGTCTGCCTGCAGTTCATCAAAATCATCAAGTTTTATCTTTTCCTGCGTGGAAATGCCGTCTTCCTTCTTCGCAGAACCGCTCATCGCATTCAGATCATACGTTTCCGCGTATGCTTTTCCGCCGCTTGCCCATCCGCTGAACATCAGCACTGCACCGGCAATACAGCAGGCACATCCTGTCAGTAATGCTGTTTTTGTCCATTTTTTCATGATCTGCTTCCTCCTTTTTTCGTTACCTTACGTGTACACCACACGAACAGCCGTCCCATCCATTTGCAAAGTATACGCCGAACACCGCGCACAGAATACTGATTCCCAGCATGAAAACGCCCATTCCGGTAATAAAGCAGAATCCGCCGAAGGAAACCGAGACTGCCAGAATGCCGCGCAGCAGCATCTTAATTCCGGCGGCCACGCCGACAACTGCAATCAGAAAGACGCTCATATCAAGCAGTGCCGCACAGAGGGCCGCGCAGAGCAGAACGATGAGAATGCTGATCAGAATCGGGGCTCCGATCGGGGCTGCAAACAGGGCGAGAATCGCGATCCAGACGACGTTGGCGCCTGTCGTTTTTTTCTTCTCTTTCTGTTTTTCTTCCTTTTCCATTGCCTCGCGTTCATCTACTTTTTTGTCCAGAAGATTCCGCATCAGCTCGGCGGCTGCCTGTTTCGGTGTTCCGAGTTCTTTGATCACGGCCTGCTCATTTTCCGGACCGGCATCTGCAAAATACTCGGTGAAGTATTCCATCGCATCTTCATAGTCGCTCTGCGGAAGCTTCCTCAGATACTTTTCCAATTGTTTCAGATATTCCCCACTCGTCATTCTTTTTTCCTCCACTCGATGATGTTGTCAATGGTGTCACGATAGGACTTCCATTCGCCCTGCAGGTACGCCATCTGTGTTTTTCCTGCTTCTGTGATCGAATAATACTTCCGTTTTCTGCCCTGGTACTCTGCGGAATACGTCGTCACGTAGCCCGCCTTTTCCAGTTTTTTCAGGATCGGGTACAGTGTCGACTCTTTGATGTCTGCAACCAGTTTGATCGTCTGGCTGATTTCATATCCATAAGAATCTTCCCGATTCACAATCGACAGGATCATAAATTCGATCAGCAGTGCTGATACCGGAAAATACATAAAAAACCACCTCCGTTAGTTTCTGATATGTAAAATATTTATAT
>ENA-OQJH01000385-OQJH01000385.1-human-gut-metagenome-genome-assembly--contig:-NODE-385-length-25108-cov-5.648333_pt1 | contig 25108 bp, 44 predicted proteins | sample MGYA00242597_ERZ504763 | MGnify/ENA primary metagenome ERZ504763 (study PRJEB26092, sample SAMD00036359) | human gut metagenome | host: Homo sapiens | study: EMG produced TPA metagenomics assembly of...
CTGTCAGGCGAAAAAGTATGACCTTGCACGTTTTTTGGTGGTCAATTTTACTGTTTTTCCGCAAAGGGCAGTTCTAAAGTTTGTTGCCGCTGGGGTTTGTATTCTGACGGGGTTTGTGGTAAAGTATAGTCAATCAATTTATAAGCAGCAAACATGAATTATTTTGATGCTGGCCCGTTGTTGATGCGTTAAGAAAAAAGGAGTTTAGAGTATGGCTTATTTCTATGAAGAACCTTCCCGCACCTTTGGCGAGTACCTGCTGGTTCCGGGTTATTCCTCTGCAGAGAATGTCCCCACGGCAGTCAGCCTGAAGACCCCGCTGGTCAAGTACCGCAAGGGGGAAGAGCCCTGCCCGCTGGAAATGAACATCCCCATGATCAGTGCCATCATGCAGTCGGTCTCCGGCGATAAGCTGGCCATTGCACTGGCACGGAGGGTGGTGTGTCCTTCATCTACGGCTCCCAGAGCATTGAGAACGAGGCTGCATGGTGCGCCGCGTCAAGAGCTATAAGGCCGGTTATGTGGTCTCCGATTCCAACCTGGCTCCTACCGCCACCCTGCACGATGTGCTGGAGCTCAAGGCCCGCACCGGCCACTCCACCATTGCTGTCACTGCCGACGGCACTCCTCACGGCAAGCTGATGGGCATTGTGGCCTCCCGTGATTACCGTGTCAACCACACCCCCGATGATGCTTCCGTTACCACCTTTATGACTCCCATCGAGAAGCTGGTCACCGCACCGGAGAACACCTCCCTGCACGACTGCAACAATATCATCTGGGACAACAAGATCAACACGCTGCCGTTGGTGGATGCTGAGGGCAACCTGAAATACTTCGTGTTCCGCAAGGACTACGATTCCCACAAGAAGAACGTCAACGAGCTGCTGGATGCCAACAAGAGCTATGTGGTCGGTGCCGGCATCAACACCCGCGACTATGCCCAGCGCGTTCCCGCACTGGTCGAGGCTGGTGTGGATGTGCTCTGCATCGACTCCTCCGAGGCTACTCCGAGTGGCAGAGCCGTACCATCGCCTGGATCCGTGAGCACTACGGCGACACCGTGAAGGTGGGCGCAGGCAACGTTGTGGATGCCGAGGGCTTCCGTTTCCTGGCAAAGGCCGGTGCAGACTTCGTCAAGATCGGCATTGGCGGCGGTTCCATCTGCATTACCCGTGAGACCAAGGGCATCGGCCGTGGTCAGGCCACCGCAGTCATCGAGGTCGCAAAGGCCCGTGACGAGTACTACAAGGAGACCGGCATCTACGTGCCATCTGCTCCGATGGCGGCATCGTCCACGATTATCACATCACTCTGGCTCTGGCCATGGGCGCTGACTTTGTCATGCTGGGCCGCTACTTCGCACGCTTTGACGAGAGCCCCACGAACAAGGTGCGCATCAATGGCCAGTATATGAAGGAGTACTGGGGCGAGGGCTCCAACCGTGCCCGCAACTGGCAGCGTTACGACCTGGGCGGTTCCACCAAGCTGAGCTTTGAGGAAGGCGTGGACAGCTATGTTCCTTACGCAGGTCCTCTGGCCGATGGTGTCCAGACCACCCTGTACAAGGTCAAGAGCACCATGTGCAACTGCGGCGCACTTTCCATCCCCGAGTTGCAGCAGAAGGCCAAGCTGACTGTGGTTTCCTCTACCTCCATCGTGGAGGGCGGCAGCCATGACGTTGTGCTGAAAAATGCGACCCCCAATATTATAAACGGCTGAGCCTGAACAGGCTTGCAGGGCCGCTCCCGGAGCTTTCGGGGGCGGCCCTTTTGACAGTACCGGAAAAAAGATTTTTCTTTCTGCACGCAGGAAATTTACAAAAGCCCTTGCACCCGGGCGGCAAAGATGCTATCATGGTACAAACGTCCTGTCAAGACAGGGTGCAGGCCCACGCACTGCCGGAACAAAGGCAGGGGGAGAAGGGGCTGTTTTTTCAGCAGCGGCAAGGCTTTTTCGCTGCTGCGAAGTACAAGGAGAGGAAACTTTCATGGACGAGATCAAAGTTGTTCCGTACATTCCGGACGAAGATTATGATAACCCTGCCATGGTGGTGGATTTCTACGAATTCACGATGGCAAACTGCCTGTTCCTGCACGGCTTTAAGAACACCACCCTTGTGTTCGATATGTTCTTCCGTAAGAACCCGGACAACATGGGTTACTCCATCAGCGCAGGCCAACGCAAGCTGACCCGGTTCCTGCTGAATTATCACTTCAACGAGCAGGATATCCGCTGGCTGCGCACCAAGGTATGAGCGAGGAATTCTGCGAGTATCTGCGCACCTATAAGTGGAAGGGTGATATGTACGCTCTGCCCGAGGGCACGGTTTGCTACCCCCATGTGCAGATGGTCCGCATTGAGTGCGACCTGGTGGGTGCGATCCTGATCGAGACCTACCTGCTGCAGACGATGAACTTCCACAGCTTGATCACCACCAAGGCGACCCGTGTGACCGGCCTGAACACCCATACGCCCCGCAGCGTCATGGAGTTTGGCACCCGCCGCGCACAGGGCGAGAGCGCAGGCAATGATGGCGCGTATGCCGCTGTTCTGGGCGGCTGCATCGGCACTGCCAACTGCCTGGCTGAGATGAAGTATGGCTCTGAGGTCAAGGCGGTTGGCACCGTGGCACACAGCTTCATCGAGTTCTTCCCGACGGAGTTTGATGCCTTCAAGGCCTTTGCGGATACCTACCCGGATTCCGTCAGCCTGCTGCTGGATACCTACAACATCATGGAGAGCGGCCTGCCCAACCTCATCAAGCTGGACGACTACCTGATCGAGAAGTACCCCAATGACCCCAACCGCCGCGTCAAGAGTGCCCGTATCGATTCCGGCGATCTGGCCCGTGGCTCCAAGCGCCTGCGCAAGGCACTGGATGCCGCAGGCAAGCCCTATATCAAGCTGGTGGCTTCCAATGGCCTGGACGAGCGGAAGATCGCCAACATGGAGCTCTATGAGCACGCTCATTTTGATTCCTACGGCGTGGGCGAAAATCTCATCACCTCCGCTTCTGACCCTGTGTTCGGCGGCGTGTATAAACTGGTGGCGGTCAAGCTGCCGGATGGCACCTATCAGCCCAAGATGAAGTGCTCGGATTCTGCCAGCAAGGCCATCATCCCGGGCAAGAAAATGCTTGGCGGCTCTACGATGAAAATGGTCAGGCCCAGTGCGATCTGATCGCCATGGATGGCGAGGTCATCGAAGCGGGCAAACCGGTAAAGATGGTCAACCTTGACCCGGATGCCATCGAGCGCACCATTACCATCACCCCCACCAAGGTCAAGCGGTTGCTGGTGCCCCATATCCTGAACGGTGAGCTGGCCATCGAACTGCCCGGGATTGCCGAGAAAAAGGCCTATATCGCAAAGCAGCTGACCGAAGAGACCTGGGAGACCGAGTTGCGCATCGAGATGCCGCATAAGCACTATGTCAATATGACCCCCGCTGTGGCCGAGTGCCGTGCCAAGATGTATTCGGAACTGCATGGCGGAAAGGTGTAACTTGACAAAGCAGAGTTTCTATTGTATTATAATAGCCGTTGTGTGAATCTTACATGTTTTGATACATGTTTGCAACTCCGTAACGACGGACTTGTGATAAATGTTTACCTCATCACCTGTTATTCCCGGCTCTCTGTGAATGTCCAGAGCAGCAGGGCTTTGTAAGCCGGGTTTCTATGCGCCACTGTGGTGAAATTGGCAGACACGAGGGACTTAAAATCCCTTTCTGGAGACAGAGTGCGGGTTCAAGCCCCGCCGGTGGCATGAAAAATCCCCTTCAGCGTAAGCTGAGGGGGATTTTTTACTGTTGTATCGCATACAAAGCGTGATTCAGCGCAGGCAGAAATGCGGATGCAGCTCAGTGGTTTTCCATAGCATTGAATCGTTCCAGGAAGCTGTGATCTACACCCTCGGATCGATAGCCCGGCATGGTATCAATGGCAACATTGTGGATGCTGCGGAAGATGCTGTTTTCGATATTGGGATTGTCGCGCTTCAGGCGGCGAAGCAGGATCTTGATCTCCTGCCGCTTGGAACCACCGCCGCCGTTGTCGCACATGGTGCAGTTCTCAGTAAAGCGGCAGGCGCACTGGATGAATTCTAGATCATTGTAGCGCTTCCAGGCCAGGATATCTTCTTCCCGGATGCAGTACATGGGGCGGATCAGGGTCATGCCGGGAAAGCTGGTGCTGTGGAGCTTGGGCGGCATGGCCTGCATCTGGGAGCCGTAGAACATGCTCATCACGGTCGTCTCAATCACATCGTTGAAGTGGTGGCCCAGCGCGATCTTGTTGCATCCCAGCTCCTTGGCCTTGCTGTACAGGTGGCCGCGCCGCATCCGGGCACAGAGGTAGCAGGGGTTCTTTTCGGTGTTGTTGGCAACGGAAAAGATGTTGCTCTCGAAGATGGTCACCGGAATGTGCAGCAGCTCGGCATTGGACTCGATCTTCTGGCGGTTGATCTCATTGTAGCCGGGGTCCATCACCAGAAAGACCAGCTCAAAGGGAACATCGCTGTGCTTCTGCAGCTCCTGCATCAGCTTTGCCATCAGCATGGAGTCTTTGCCGCCCGAGATGCAGACGGCGATCTTGTCTCCCTCCTGTACCAGCTCGTAGCGCTTTATCGCCACGATAAAGGGGGTCCACAGCTCCTTGCGGTATTTCTTGATGATACTGCGTTCGATCATCTGATAAGGTTCAAGCTCACGTTTCATGTTGGTTCCTCTTTTTATTTAATGTACGGCGGTCAGCTCACGGTAGCAGACATCAAACGCCTGCAAAAAGGCTTTGATCTCGTCCTCGGTAGTCAGATGGCTCAGGCTGATGCGCCAGGAGGACAGTGCGTTGCGGCGGTCGCGGCTGACCGCAAACACCGCACGCGAAGGCAGACCGTCCGAAGAGCAGGCTGACTTGACCGAGACGCAGACCCCTTTGGCATCCAGCTCCCGCTGGAACACGGTGCCCTTGACATTACGGACGCTCAGATTCAGCACATGAGATGGCGTGTTCCGGGCTGTTGATGCGCACCAGCGGATATGTGCTGAGGGCGGCGCGGAGCTCTGCATTCAGCTTTGCCACATGGCCAACGCGTCCGGGCAGGTCAGTGACGGCGAGATCAAGCGCACAAGCCAATGAGGATGCCAGCGCCACAGTGGGGGTGCCGCTGCGGTAGATGGTGGTACTCTCGCCGCCATGGATGAGAGGCTCCAGCGCCAGATTCCGCCGCTTGATCAGCAGGCCGATGCCGTTCAGCCCATAGAATTTGTGGGCCGTCAGGCTCATGGTGTCCACGCCCTCAAAAGAAACGGGGATCTTGCCCACAGCCTGGGTCGCATCCACATGCAGGTGACAGTGAGGGTATGTTTTCAGGATGGCGGCGATCTCCTGTACAGGCTGCACCACACCCAGCTCACTGTCCACCAGCGTTACGGCAACGCAGATGGTATCCGGGCGAAGCAGATCCGTCAGGTGCTCAAGATCACGGTGCCGTCCTGCTTCACGTCCAGCAGGTCGATCTCATACCCCTGCTCCTGTAATGCCGTCAGGGTGCCGCTGACCGAAGAATGTTCCAGCGGAGTGGAGATGATGTGCCTGCCGCATGGCGGGAGAGACGGGCCAGCCCCTTTAAGGCAAAGTTGTTGGCCTCGCTGGCACCGGAGGTATAGATGATCTCTGCTGGCTGAACGCCCAGCAGGGAGGCGATTCTGATGGTGGCAGCATCGATCTCTGCTTGGCGGCAGAGCCTGCCTGGTGGTGAGAGTTGGCGTTGCCGATGCAGCGGCGCTCCACGGCACAGAACTGCTCCAACACCCGCGCATCCACCGGGGTGTTTGCAGAATAATCCAGATAGATCATAACATTCCTCTTGAAATACAAATCAATTCAATAGGTTATATTATAGTGCGGACAGGGGCATATTTCAAGATGTCCGGCCAAAAAGCTGAGGAAACTGCGGCAAACGGATTGCATCCGGGCAGGGTTTCTGGTATACTTTATAAAGTCAGACAGGGAAGGGGAGAGCAAAATGTTTCGTTCGACTTTGCGGAGCGCGTGTTTTGCCTTCCGGTCCCGTTTTTTGAATCTGCTCCAGAAGGATTGAGGCACTGCCGTTGCTGCGGCAATGCCTCTTTTTTTGGGCAGCGATGAAAGGAGAACTTCTCTATGAGTGAAAAGATCGATTACTCCAAGGGCATTTACGATGCCCGGCAGCTCGGCACCGGGCGGATGCTGATCCTGGGCTTGCAGCACATGTTTGCCATGTTCGGCGCAACTGTGCTGGTGCCCCTGCTCACCGGCCTGAGCGTTTCCACACTCTGCTCTGTGCCGGTTTGGGCACCTGCTGTTCCACTTTGTCACCAAGGGCAAGGTCCGGCCTTCCTTGGCTCCTCGTTTGCCTACCTGGGCGGTTTTTCCATTGTAGCCCCCATGCTGGCTGACGCAGACGCAACCTGACCGTTGCCAATACCAAAATGCTGCCCTACGCCTGCGCGGGCGTGGCACTGTCCGGCATTCTGTACCTGCTGGTCAGCCTGCTCATCTCCACCTTTGCATCCGCCGCATTATGAAATTCTTCCCGCCGGTGGTCACAGGCCCCATCATCATCTCCATTGGTCTGATCCTGGCCCCCTCCGCCATCACCAACTGCGAGTCCAACTGGCTGCTGGCTTTTGTGGCCTGGCACCGTTATTGTCTGCAACATCTGGGGCAAGGGCATGGTCAAGATCCTGCCCATTCTGATCGGTGTGCTGGTCTCCTATGCTGTGGCTCTGGTCACTGGTGCAGTCAACTTTGAGGCCATTGCTGCTGCCGACTGGTTCGGCATCCCCCTGCACAAGAGCGCCATGGGCCTGTTTGCCATCGACGGCAGCCCTGAGTTCATCAGCGCAATGTTCACCATCATTCCCATTGCGCTGGCAACCATGATGGAGCATGTGGCGATATCGCTGCCATCAGCGCTACGGTCGGCCACAACTATATCAACGACCCCGGCCTGAACCGCACCCTGATGGGCGACGGCCTTGCCACTGCCATGGCCGGTCTGCTGGGCGGCCCCGCTAACACCACCTATGGTGAGAACACCGGCGTTCTGGCCTGAGCCGCATCTACGACCCGCTCGTCATCCGCATTGCCGCTGTGATGGCTGTGATCCTGAGCTTTAGCCCCAAGTTTGAGGCTGTCATCAACACCATCCCCACCGGCATCATCGGCGGCATCAGCTTTGTGCTGTACGGCATGATCTCCGCAATCGGTGTCCGCAATGTGGTCGAGAACCGTGTGGACTTTACCAACAGCCGCAACCTGATCGTTGCCGCTGTCATCCTGGTCTGCGCGCTGGGCTTCAACTCTGTGGGCGGTCTGACCTTCGCTGTGGGCGGTGTCGCCATCAACCTGTCCGGCCTGGCCATTGCTGCTATCGTGGGCATCCTGCTCAACGCCATCCTCCCCGGCAATGATTACGAGTTTGATGCTGCCAACGGTTCCGATGCTCCGAGCAGCGGCAACCTGCAGGTCTAAAAAATAAATAGGAATAATTCTTAAAATTAGCCTTGACTAATCTGGGAATCATTGCTATAATAGGCTCAGAAGCAAGGCCCCCTGTACCAGAGGAGAGGCCAAGATCATAATAAAAAACAATGGAGGATATTCCTATGAAAAAGTATGTCTGCACCGTCTGTGGTTATATCGCTGAGGGCTCTATCCCTGAGCAGTGCCCTGTCTGCAAGGCTCCTGCATCCGCATTTGTCGAAAAGACCGGCAACACCTATGTGACCGAGCATGTGGTCGGCATCGGCAAGGCTGAGGGTGTGCTCAGGAGATCGTTGACGGTCTGCGCGCAAACTTTGAGGGTGAGTGCAGCGAGGTCGGCATGTACCTGGCCATGGCCCGTGTGGCAGAGCGCGAGGGCTACCCCGAGATCGCTGAGGCTTACAAGCGCTATGCCTACGAGGAGGCTGACCATGCATCCCGTTTCGCCGAGCTGCTGGGCGAAGTCGTGACCGACAGCACCAAGAAGAACCTGATGATGCGTGCTGAGGCTGAGTGCGGCGCATGCTCCGGCAAGATGGACCTGGCCAAGAAGCAAAGGCCCTGAACCTGGATGCGATCCACGATACCGTCCACGAGATGGCAAAGGATGAGGCTCGTCATGGCCGCGGCTTTGAGGGTCTGCTGAAGCGCTACTTCAACGTGGAGCTGTAATTCCTGCATTTTTCTGAACCTGTTATTATAAAACTGCCGTGCGGTTCCAAAGCTGCACGGCATTTTTTTGCTTGACGGGATCCATGGCAGGGTGTACAATGGAAAAAACATTCCGAAAAGGGGAAGTCTTATGAAATCAACTTCCACACGCTGTGCGCTGCTGGACGAGCTGCGCGGGCTGGACCTGATCAGCATGATGCTTTACCATGGCATGTGGGATCTGGTTTATCTGTTTGGTGTGCGTGCACCGTGGTATGGCAGCTGGCAGGGAGAACTGTGGCAGCAATCCATCTGCTGGGTGTTCCTCCTGCTGTCCGGCTTCTGCCTGCCGCTGGGCCGCCACCCGGTCAAACGGGGCGCAATGGTGTTCGGGTGCGGCGCACTTGTCACGGCGGTCACGCTGATCTTTATGCCTGCGGATGTCGTTTGGTTCGGTGTGCTGACGCTTCTGGGTTCGGCTATGATCATCACGGGTCTGCTGGAAAAGTGGCTGGAAAAGGTGCCGCCGGTGGCAGGCCTTGCAGGGAGCTTTTTTCTGTTTTACTTCACCCGCCATGCAGCCGATGGCTATTTGCAGCTGGGCCATTGGCTCATCACACCGCCGGGCTTTCTCTACGCCAACTACTTCACGGCCTATCTGGCTTTTACCCCTTTGGTTTCTTCTCTGCCGATTACTTTCCGCTGATCCCGTGGCTCTTCCTGTTCTGGACCGGTTTCTATCTGTACCATCTGGTCGGGAAGGAACGGCTGGAACCGCTTCATCGTTCTGTCTGCCCGCCGCTGGGGTGGCTGGGGCGGAACTCGCTGATGCTATATCTGCTCCACCAGCCGGTGATCTACGGCGTGCTGACGGTGGTGTTCCTGTTGCTGCGCAGGGGTGGAGGAGCGCTCTGAAAAATTCTGCAAAAGGTTCTTGACAAGGAGCCCGCCCTGTGGTATTCTTTTGATGGTTAGAGAAACCTAACCAAATTGCTCTGTCTTATGTCAGGCAGAGCAATTTCTTGAAGATAAAAGTTAGAATATACTAACCAAAATTGAAAGAGAGGTTCTTATTTATGAGCAAAGTAGCAGTCGTATTCTGGAGTGCAACCGGCAACACCGAGACCATGGCAAACTGCGTGGCAGAGGGTGCAAACGGCACCATCGTTCCCTGCAGCGAAATGAACGCCGCGAAGCTGGCAGAGTTTGATGCAGTTGCATTTGGTTGCCCCGCAATGGGCGCAGAGCAGCTGGAAGAGAGCGAGTTTGAGCCGATGTTCTCCGATCTGGAAGGCTCCCTGAACGGCAAGAAGATCGCTCTGTTCGGCTCTTATGGCTGGGGCGACGGCCAGTGGATGCGCGACTGGGTCGAGCGTGCACAGGGTGATGGCGCACAGGTGCTCAACGGTGAGGGTCTGATCTGCAACGAGGCACCGGATGAGGATGTTCAGGCCGCCTGCCGCAAGCTGGGTGCTGATCTGGCTGCATGGTAAAGCGGAAACTTGACAAAAGAAGTTTGTTCTGATAAACTGACCGGCAGAGTGTAAGAATTCCGGCGCTCTGCCGGTTTTTGTTTTGTCAGGAGGAAAAGAATGTCAAAGACCACCCGAAAGACCTTGCCAAAAAGAGAAACGATGAAAAACTGCTGATCAGCGAGATGATCGCGCTCTACTGCCGCAAGCAGCATCACACCCTCAGAGGCAGTCTCTGCCCGGAATGCCAGCAGCTCCATGATTATGCGCTGACCCGCATTGAGTACTGCCCCTTTATGGAGACCAAGACCTTTTGCTCGGCCTGCAAGTTCACTGCTACAAACCGGAAATGCGGGAGCGGATCCGTGCCGTCATGCGCTGGGCCGGGCCCAGAATGCTGCCGGTGCATCCCGTTCTCTCCATCAAGCATGTGATCGTGACAATGAAGGCAAGGCGTGAAGCAAACGCAGAAAAATAAGCAGCCATGTATAATCGCCTGAAGCCGGGGCAACCTAGAGCCAAGGAGGCGATAGAAATGGAAAACACAGGTGTGACCTGCGATGTCTGCGAGTGCCGCCACAATGTGCAGAACTGCAAGTGTGATCTGCCCCAGATCAAGGTGACAGAGCACTGCTCCTGCACCACCCAGCAGGTGGAGACCCCGCACTACTGCCAGAATTACGAAAAGAAATAATCTGTAATGGCAGAAAACTCCCCGCCCAGCGCCCCAAACAGGGCATTGAGCGGGGAGTTTTTGTGTGTTGTTCAGTGGATGACCACACTGCAGGTAGCAAGGCTGCGCACCAGTGTGCCGACGCTGTCCTTCATCTGGATGCCGGCAAAGCCAGACGGAAAGCGGCCTGTACATTCTCCAGCCGGTCATCAATGAAAACACTTTCCCCGGCCTTGAGCTGGTATTTGTCCAGCAGGGCCTTATAGATGCGCGGGTCAGGCTTGTTGATGTGCACCTCGCAGGAGGCCACGCCGCCGTCGAACAGGCCCTTGAGGTCGCGCTCGGTCAGAAAATCCAGCACATCCTCGGGGATATTGCTCAGGTAGTAGACACAGTAGCCGCGGCTCTTGAGTTTCCGCACCAGCTCCTGCATCCGGCGGCGGGGGCGGAGGATATGCATCCAATCGTCCAGCACGCCCTGCACCTCAAACGCGCGGCCATATTCTTTTGCGCGGGCCAGCATCCGCAGGTTGGCCTCAGAGCGGGTGATAAGCCCTGCATCCAGCAGCTTCCACTCCTCGCTTTCAAAGGTCAGCTGGGATACCTGCTCCTCTACCTCGGCATTGCAGAAGCGGTCTACCAGGTAGGTCTTGGGGTCGAAATCCACCATGACACCGCCCAGATCAAAGATGATATTTTTATACATCGCTGTTTCCTCAATTCTGTATGGATGTTTCTGCCAGAAAGATTCTGCCACAGTATAGCACAACTGCCCGCCCTGCATCAAGCACTGCGCCGCCGCATAGGATGAAACAGGCAAACTGCGGGGAGGGGAGCACGATGAAATTCCGGGAGCTGTGCGTAAAGGAGATCGTTCAGTTGAGCAACGGGGCCTGCCTTGGCCGCGCCGATGATCTGGAGCTCGATCCGGCAACGGCGCAGGTCAAAAGCCTGCTGCTGCTCGGGCAGCCTCATCTGTTTGGGCTGCTGGGCCGGGACGAGACTCTGGTCATCCCCTGGACGGACATCGAAACACTGGGAGTGGACGCGATCCTGGTCCGCACGGAGCTGCCGGAGCCGGAAGCCAAAAAGCAGGGTTTCTGGCAAAAAATGCGGCACTGGCTGGACGGCTGAAATTTTTCGTGAATTTTTCCTGCATCAGGGTTTGATTTTACAAAAAATCGGATTATAATAGAGAACCGTGAGCGGCAGAGCCTTGCCGCTCCGGCTTGAAATCTGATTTCCGGAAGTGAAAGGAACTTCTCTCTATGAACGCAAAAAACATACGCCGCTTTCCCTGCATGGGCTGCGGCTGCTCTTCCCGCCACTGGCAACGCTGGGCATCCTGTTCCTGACGGAGTGGATCGCCCGCGGCAGCCTGACAGGGGAGACCTTTACCCAATACATTTTTCCCCATGCCGAAGCCTATCTGCTGGCATGGGCCATGCTGTTCCTCAGCTGGCTGGCAGTGGACTGGCTGACCCGGTTTGCACCGTTGGCGACCCTACTGGCGGCGGTGCTGGGCTGTGCCCCGGCGGCAGTCAATTTCTACACACTGCAGCTGCGCGGCGAGCCCTTCCTGCCCTGGGACCTGATGCAGGTGTCAGAGGCTGCGGGCGTGGCAGCTGCGGCCGGGATCCACATCCAGACCAGCATGGTGGTATCCATTGTTATTATCGTGCTGCTGGTCGTGGTGTCTTTCTTCCTTTATAGAGGGCGGCAGAAGCTGAACTGGAAGCCCCGGGTGGCAGGCTTTCTTGCCAGCGCAGCAGCTACCTGCGGCCTGCTCTTTGGCGTGTTCCTGCAGCCTGCCGTGACACAGGCCATTGGCATTGTGCCGGATGCCTGGATGCAGGACCGCTATTACCGCTATTATGGTGTCATCACCAGCTTTCTGACCAACCTGACCAATCTGGAGATCTCCAAGCCGGAGGGGTATTCAGAAGAGGCTGTCAACGAGATCCTGGATGATACTGAAGCTGCACAGAAATATTCCACCGCTCCGCTCTACCCGGGATCTTACGGTGCCACCTCCTCTGCGGACGAGACCGTGAAAAAGCCCACCATCATCTACGTGATGGACGAGTCCTACTGGGACGTGTCGGAACTGGAGCAGTACGGTTTCCAGTTTGATACCGATGTCTCCGCCAACCTCCACGCCCTGCAGCAGACCAGTGCTTCTGGCCGGGCGTACAGCCCCAGTTTCGGCGGCGGAACCTGCGATGTGGAGTTTGAAGCATTGACCGGCTATTCGGCTTCCTTTCTGCCCAACGGCAGCAAGCCCTACCAGCAGCATGTGACCAAGCCCATGTTCTCGCTGCCCAATTACCTCAAGCTGACGCAGGGATATCAGACGGCGGCAGTCCATTGCTTCTGGGCCAAATATTGGAGCCGGGACACGGCATACCCCAATCTGGGCTTTGACACCTTCCTGAGCCTGGAACAGATGACCCATGTCAACAAGGTGCGCAGGCACTACTGGACCAGCGGTCTGGTCACGGATGACTCCATGGCGGACCAGATCATCCAGCAGTACGAGAAGATGAAGACAACCTCGGATGCACCGGTTTTTCTGCACGCGGTCACGATGCAGAACCATACCAATTATAATAAAGACAACTACCCGGACGATGTGCGGGTGAAGGTGACAGAACACCCGGCGGGCCTCAAGGCCAGCACCATCGGCGCGCTGGAAGATTTTGCGACCGGCATCCGGGATGCCGATGCCATGCTGGGCAAGCTGACCCAATACTTCTCGCAGGTGGACGAGCCGGTGATCCTGGTGTTCTGGGGCGACCATTACAACCCCATTGATTCCAATTATGATGTCTTTACCAGCAGCGGCTATGCCAGCGATTCCAGTGCGGACCCGCGCCTGCACCAGACCACCCTGCTGATGTGGTCGAACTACACCGACAAGCCCGTGGATCTGGGCACCTTTGCTGCTTACGATATCTCGCCGGTGATGATGAACCTCTACGGTCTGGAACAGCCGCTTTATTTCCAGCTGCTGAACCGCCAGCTGCAGGTAGCCGACCGCGCCAATACCCGGGGTACGGTGATGAATCTGGACGGCACCACCACCCAGACCCCAAGCTCCCTGCAGGAAAGCTGGAGCCAGAAGCACTGGCTGCTGCAATATGACCTGATGTTCGGCAAGGGCTATGCCCTCAGCCGGATGGGCATGGAGAGCCTGAACAGCACTCAGACGGACGAATAAACAAAAAATACGCGATTTTCTTGTAAAAAACAGAGAAAACCCCTTGCAACGCACGCCTGTTTGTGCTATTATTATTCAGCATTACACACGCATCACTATGCCCTTTTGTGCTCTTTCGGGAGTGGAGGGCAGTCCAAGGCATCCGATATGGCCGCGGATCACGGTGTGCGGAGGCAAAACAATATTGGAGGTATTTTTACTATGGCAGTCGTTTCTATGAAGCAGCTTCTCGAGGCAGGTGTGCACTTCGGTCACCAGACCCGCCGCTGGAACCCCAAGATGAAGAAGTATATCTTCACCGAGCGCAACGGCATCTATATCATCGATCTGCAGAAGACCGTGAAGAAGCTGGACGAGGCTTACAACTACGTGAAGGAAGTTGCAGCTGAGGGCGGCGACATCCTGTTCGTCGGCACCAAGAAGCAGGCTCAGGAGTCCATCCGTGACGAGGCTCTGCGCTGCGGCATGCACTATGTCAACGCTCGCTGGCTGGGCGGTATGCTGACCAACTTCCGCACCATCCGTAAGCGCATCGACCGTATGGATCAGCTGGCTAAGATGAAGGAGAACGGCACCTTCGAGCTGCTGCCCAAGAAGGAAGTTGCTAAGCTCGAGCTGGAGATGGAGAAGCTGGACAAGTACCTGGGCGGTGTCAAGAACATGAAGACCCTGCCGAAGGCTATGTTCATCGTTGATCCTCACAAGGAGCGCATCGCTGTTGCTGAGGCTCGCAAGCTGAACATCCCATCGTGGCTATCGTTGATACCAACTGCAACCCCGACGAGATCGATTACGTCATCCCCGGCAACGACGACGCTATCCGCGCTGTCAAGCTGATCGCTGGCGCTATGGCTGACGCTGTTCTGGAAGGCAAGCAGGGCAACCAGGAGGCTCCCGCTGAGGAAGCTGCCAACGCTTGATTTCTGGCTGTACAGAACAAACCCGTGAAATAACGTGTAAGGGAGACTACAAAAATGGCTATTTCTGCAAAGGACGTTATGGAACTGCGCAAGCAGACCGACTGCGGCATGATGGAGTGCAAGAAGGCTTTGACTGAGGCTGACGGCAACTTCGAGAAGGCTATTGAGATCCTGCGCGAGCGTGGTCTGGCTACTGCTGCCAAGAAGCAAGCCGCGTTGCTGCCGAGGGTATGGTCTACGCTGACTACTGTCCAAGTGCAAGGTCGGTGTTGTCATCGAAGTCAACGCTGAGACTGACTTCGTTGCCAAGAACGACAAGTTCGTTGATTTCGTCAAGGAAGCAACCAAGGTCGTCATGCTGCAGAACCCTGCTGATGTTGAGGCTCTGATGGCTTGCAAGACCGAGGCTGGCGAGACCGTTGACGAGGCTCTGAAGAACCTGATCCTGGTCATCAAGGAGAACATCAAGATCCGCCGTTTTGTTCGTTACGAGGGCGTTTGCTCTGCTTACGTCCACGGCGGCGGCACCCACGGCATCCTGGTCAACTTCGAGACCACCAACGACATCGACAGCAAGGACGAGTTCACTGCTTACGGCAAGGACATCGCCATGCAGGTCGCAGCTGCTAACCCCAGCTATGTCGATGAGGCTTCTGTCCCCGCTGAGTCGTTGCCAAGGAAAAGGAGATCATGCTGGCTCAGATGGCTGGCGATCCCAAGAACGCCAACAAGCCTGATGCTGTGAAGCAGAAGATGATCGAGGGCAAGATCAAGAAGTTCTTCAAGGAGAACTGCCTGGTCGATCAGGAGTTCGTCAAGGACGGCGATCTGTCTGTTGCTCAGTACACCGCTAAGGTCGCTAAGGATCTGGGCGGCGAGATCAAGATCGTCAAGTTCACCCGTTTCGTGAAGGGCGAGGGCCTGGAGAAGCGTGCTGATGACTTCGCTGCTGAAGTTGCAAGCATGGTGAAGTAATTCAGTCTGACTGAATGAATTTAAGAGCTGTGGTACCTGTAACAGGGTGTCACAGCTCTTTTTGTTTGTGTTTGAACGGGAAGTGTGTTATCATAGGAACAATTACAATGAAGAGAAAGCTGGAAGTGAAGAATCTCAACCAGCCGCTGTACCGAAAAAAGGAAGGCGGCATCTGACAGGAGATGTTACGATGAAAACACAGAAACTTGAGATCAGCGGTATTCCTGCTTTGCTGTACGGGAAAGAAAGCCGAAAAGTATATCTTTATGTCCACGGCAAAATGGGATGCAAAGAAGAAGCCTTGCCGTTTGCAGAGCTTGCCTGCCCAGCAGGGTATCAGGTTCTTGCTGTTGATTTGCCTGAACATGGAGAGCGCAAGGGAAGTTCCGAGAAGCTGCTGCCGTGGGTGGCGGTTCCAGAGTTGGAAGCGGTTTATTCCTATGCCGCAGAGCGTTGGAAGAATGTTTCGCTGCGGGCTACAAGTATCGGAGCCTGGTTTTCCATGTTGGCCTTACAGGAAAAGCCTTTACGGAGTGCTCTTTTGCTCTCACCAGTGGTAGATATGGAAGATCTTATCACCAATATGATGCAGTGGGCAAATGTGAGTGAGACCCAGTTGAAAGAAGCAGGGGAGATTTCCACGGATTTCGATGAGACGCTGTCGTGGCAGTATCTCTGTTGGGTGAGGGAGCATCCCTACCGCTGGAAAGTGCCCACGCAAGTGCTCTATGGCGCAAAGGATAACCTGACTTCCAGGGCAGTGCTTGAGCAGTTCAAACAACGGACAGGTGCGCATCTGACCATCATGGAAGAAGGAGAGCACTGGTTCCACACCGAGCTGCAATTGGCTGTTCTGCAGGAATGGGAGCGAGCACATATCTGAAAGAAGAGGAGAGAGAAACATGAAGATCGAACCCAGAACGTTCACACTGCCCAACGGGGAAGTGCTGGCGGTACGCAGCGTATCTGCCGCAGATGCAGAGACATACTGTAAATTCAAGAACATAACGTATCGTGAAACTCATTTTCTTGCACGCGATCCGGAAGAAGGCCATTATGAGCTGGAGAAGGTTCGGAATGGTCTGGCAGCCTGTGAGGAAAGTCCCGTCAACTTTGAAGTGGGCGTGTTCGATGGGGAAGAACAGGTCGGCGACGTGGCTGTCTGCTGCGTCAAGAATGCCTTGAAGACCCGGCACCGTGCGGTTATGGGCATCTCCATCAAACAAAAATATTGGGGCTGCGGCCTTGGTCATTTTCTGATGCAGCTGGCTGTGGACCAGACTCGGGCCAATGGATTTGAACAGCTGGAACTGGGGGTGTACAGCGATACGCCCGTGCCATCCATCTCTATGAGAAGTTTGGGTTTGAGCGCTATGGCATCCAGCCCCGGGCCTTTAAGCTGAAAGACGGCACCTACCGGGATGAGATCATCATGGTGAAGATGCTGTGACCTGAAAAGGACAAAATAAAATCTCCCACTGACGGGGTTCGATGTCGTCAGTGGGAGATTTTTATCGTTTTACGGTCAAACCGTGAAAACCTCAGATTTTGGCCTCGCTGTTGTGCTCAGCCTTTTTGTAAGCAGAGAAGGAGTGGAACACAATGTTCAGACCCAGAACGATCAGCAGGACAGCCAGGATCAGCTGCAGGCCGTTGGCAATGAACACGGCACCCAAGTGGTCTCGCCAGCAGGAATGCTGACAGAAGCGGCGGTGCTGATGGCCTTGACCATGGCGATCAGGCGCTGCACCAGAGCGGTGAAGGTGACGCACAGCATGATGATCAGCGGGGGGAACAGCATCTTGTTGCTGCGGCCGGTGACCTTCAGGAAGACGCACAGGGTAGCCAGAACCAGAGCGCTCAGCAGCTGGTTGGCGGAGCCGAACAAAGGCCAGATGTTTGCGTAGCCGATCTTGGTCAGCAGGAAGCCGAAAGCCAGAGTGAGGAAGGTGGAGAAGTAGACGTTGCAGAACAGCTTGCGCCAACCTCAGCGTGCTCCATGTCCTCCACACTGAACAGCTCCTGGAAGCTCATGCGGCCGATACGGGCCACAGCGTCCAGACTGGTCAGGGCCAGAGCAGAAACGCACATCGTCATAAAGACAGTTGCTGCATAAGCGGGAACGCCGAACATCTCAAAGAAACCGGCAACACCACGCTGAAGATCTGGAACGGGGTACCTGCAGCGGGGGTGCCGTCCGCAGCAGCGGCAGCACCGGCAACACACAGAGCCAGAACAGCCAGCAGGCTCTCCAGGATCATTGCGCCATAGCCAACCTTCAGCATATCCTTCTCATTTTCAACGGTCTTGGAGGAAGTACCGGAGGAGACCAGGCTGTGGAAGCCGGAAACAGCACCACAGGCAACGGTGACGAACAGGATGGGGAACATGGTGCCCAGCTTCTCGTTGGTGAAGCCGGTGTAAACGGGCAGATTCATGGTGGGGTGTGCAACGACCAGACCAACCACAGCGCCTGCGATCATGGCAACAAACATGAAGGTGGTCATGTGGTCCCGGGGCTGCTTCAGCAGCCACATGGGAAGCACGGCGGCAAAGAAGATATAAACGAAGGTGATATAGCTCCATGCGGCCTTGCCCAGGATGATGGGCAGATTTGCGCCAATGACAAAAGACAGCACGATGAAAACGATGCTGATGACGCTCTCCTTCCAACCGGAGAAGTTGAACTTCTTCTGAATCAGGCCAAAGACCACAGCGAAGACCATGAACATGATGGAGACCATGCCGGCAGCGCCGTTGGTCTGAGCAGCGTCCACCAGAGCGCCGTCCGCGCCATAAGCATTGAAGGTGCCAGCGACCATGTCAGCAAACGCTGCAATAACGATGCCGCAGAACAGCCAGCAGAACAGCAGGAACAGCTTGCGGCCAGTCTTGCCGATATACTTTTCGATCAGCATACCCATGGACTTGCCGTCATTCTTTACAGAAGCATACAGAGCGCCGAAGTCGGTAACGGCACCAAAGAAGATGCCGCCCAACAGGACCCACAGCAGAACGGGCAGCCAGCCAAAGGCAGCAGCCTGAATGGCACCGGTAACAGGGCCTGCACCTGCAATGGAGCTGAACTGATGTGCAAAAACGGTCCAGCCGTTGGTGGGAACGTAATCCCGGCCGTCCTCATGGACGACCGCAGGGGTCTTGGCGGTAGGGTCGATGCCCCACTTGTTTGCCAGCCAGCGTCCGTAGAGGGTGTAAGCACCAAACAGACACACGGCTGCAATCAAAACGATGACCAGCGTGTTCATTTCTTTTACCTCTTTCCTTTGCTTTTCATGCGGCAAAGAGGTCACGCTGTGGCTCCTTTGCCTGAAAATTGTGTATACTTTATCCCCATTTTCATAATTTGTCAATATTTTTCGGAGCAGTTCAGAGGATGTGCTAATTCGACAGAAAATCCGGCAATAAATTTTAGATGATTTTATTTCACTTGTGAAGAGAAAAAAACTGTGGACACGTTGAATTGAAAACGATTCACGCAAAAGACTTGACTTTCACACTTTCGTGTGCTAAGTGATAACATGATATGATTCTTTCTGTCAGAAGTTCCGGCGTTTGCCGCAGAGGAGACCGCAATGACTGAGAAAAATTCCAGAAAAAACGAGACCGTAGATGCATTGTTCGATGCCATCCTGAGCCTTGAGAGCCGGAGGAGTGCTATGCTTTTTTGAGGATCTGTGCACAGTAAAGGAAATCTCCGATATGGCACAACGGCTGGAAGCGGCAAAGCTGCTGCTTGGCGGCCGCACCTATGACCAGATCGTGAAAGAGGTAGAAATCAGCACGGCGACCATCAGCCGTATCAATCGCTGTATCCAATACGGAACCGGCGGTTACCAGAGCGTAATTGAAAAGATCTCTGCACAGGAGAAAAAGCAGTAACGGCTGCACGGCAGGGGACATAGGATGGGGTACACCTTATATAGAAAGGATGAGTCCCCTATGGCAACGATCAATTGTCCCACCACGCTGGAATGTCCGGCCCTGCCCCGTGTTACCCTGAGTCAGGCTGTGATCGATCTGATGGAAAGTATCGCGCTGCAGGAAAGTGCTCTGAGCCACATCCTCTGCGCCGAGAGCCAGAAGATGAAAACCGCACTCGCCATGAACGAGATCGACCTGTGCAAGCTGCTGGAAGTGAACGATTCGGCCACCAACATGGTGCACGCCGTGGCAAATCTGGAGCTGGTGCTGAAGGAAAAGCTGGAGTTTATCTCCAATAACCTCTATTATCCCTCCGCTGATAACGGCACTGCAGCCCAATAAGCCTGCACGACCCCCTGCCTGTCCGCATTCTGGCGGGCAGGCATTTTGCGTTTTAAGGCCAGATTGTGACCGATTTGTATAAAAAGTGCAAAAACGATTTGTTGGAATTGCTGAAAGCGCAATTCTGTGCTATACTATACCGTGTATATGTGTGAAAGAGAGGGAAACGAACTTGCAGCACTATGACGTGATCTTATTTGACGTGGACGGAACCCTGATCGATTCCGCCCCCGGCATCCTGAATACACTGGAAGAAGTTTTTACCAAGATGGGCGTGGATGTCAGCCATGTGAACCTGCGCGCTATCTGGGGCCGCCGCTCCGCAAGAGCTTTGGAGAGCATTTTTCTGACCCTGCAAAAATCGAGGAGGCCACCGAGCTCTATCGGGAAAGTTACCGCGAAAAAGGCAGCCATGAGGGTACGGCCTACCCCGGTGCGGCAGAGATGCTGCGCCGCCTGAAAGAGGCAGGATTTGTGCTCTGCACCGCAACCTCCAAGCCGACTGTGGTCGTGACCCCCATTCTGGAAGAACAGGGACTGGCCCCTTACTTTGATTTCATCGGCGGTGCGTCCATGGATGAGAGCCGGGATACCAAAACGGAAGTGGTGCGCTATGTTCTCACCCAGCCTGTGTGCAGGGCAAGCGGGTGCTGATGGTGGGCGACCGCAACGATGATATGCGCGGTGCCGCTGATTGCGGGCTGGATGCCGCCGGTGTCCTGTATGGCTACGGCAGCAGGGAAGAACTGGAGCCCTTTGGCCCGGTGCTGCTGGCGGAAAGTTGTGAAGAACTGACGGACAAGCTCTTGGCCTGCCGTGCAAACGGTTGAACGATAGGATAAGTGGTGAATATAACATGAATCATAAGAATCAATCGGACAAACAGTCTATGACATCGCTGCAGCGGCAGGCCGTTCTGGTCTGTGTGGTCTGCGCACTGGCGGCTTTGCTGACCGTAGGCATCACCCTGACCCTGCTCAAACGGGGAAAGCCGGAAACGCCCGGCACACCCGCAGACTCCGTGCCGACGGACACCACCGGGGACGGTGAAAGCACAGATCTTGCCAATCACTATCAGATCGATAACACCTCCAGTGCTCTGCTGACTGAAACAGCGGATGCGGGCACGGAATATCTGGACAGCACCCTGTTTCTGGGAGATTCCAACACCGTGCGTCTGTATAACAACGGCCTGATCTCCTTGCAGCAGTTCTGTGCCAAGGAGGGCATTGGCACCCAGGTGGCTCTGAACGAAGGGATCGTCACCTTTAAGAATGACACCACCCACTACACCATCGCACAGGCAGTGGCAAAAATGAAGCCCCGCCGTGTTGTGATGACCTTTGGCACCAACGACACCGGCATGGAGGTGGCTGATTTTATCAGTAACTATACCGCGCTGGTGCAGGCCATTCAGGAGGCTTACCCCTACACCGATCTCATCGTGAACACGGTGCCTCCTATCCCGGAGAATCACTCCAATTACCCCCACATGGATCAGGCCAAGATCGATGATTTTAATATGGCGCTGCTCAACATGTGTGAACAGCTGGGGGTCAGATTTCTGAATACGGCTGAGGTCCTCAAAGGAGAAAATGGCTACGGCCAGCCGGATTACTACACGGATGGTGATATCCACCTCAAGAGCGCTGGTCTCAAGGCGGCACTGAGCTATCTGCGCACCCACGCCTACCAGACCGAGGATCGCCGCCCGGACACCAATAATATCCCCACCCGTACGCTGGAATATGTATCCAACCCCAGCTCGGCGGTGCAGGCTCCCAGCTCGGAAGAACCCGCTTCTTCCAGCGAGAGTGAAAGTGTCAGCAGCTCTGAGACTGCCAGCGTCAAGTTTGAGGCCCGTTATCAGGTGGAAAAGAGCGGCGGCGGCACCCTGAGCTGTGGGAACGAGAGCGGCAAGACCAGCCTGACATACGGCATCACAGATGCATCCCAGTCGCTGACTGTCACGGCCACCCCTGCGGAGGGCCATGTGTTCGTCAAGTGGAGCGACGGCGTGACCAGCAAGACCCGTACCGATACCGGCTTCAAGCAGAATCTGGACGTGACAGCCGTGTTTGCAGCTGTTTCCGTTCACATCTCGGAAGGCAAGGCTTCCGCCGGCTCCTATGTCTTTAAGGCTGCGCTGGAGGCAAATATGCCAAGAGTGAAAACCTGCATTGGTTCGCCAACGGTCAGGAAGTGAAGGAGCCGCAGGCCAGACAACGGTCACCGTGTCCGCTTCGGCCATCACCAGCGGCAGCTATAAGATCTATGCGGTGGTCGTGTACAACGACTGCGCCGTGGTCAGCAATGCGCTGACCATTACGGTCAACCCGGAGCACGCTTCCGGCTCAAGCTCCGGCAGCTCCTCTGCTTCTTCCGGCAGTACATCCGCGTCCTCTTCGGAGAGCGGCAAGTCTGAGAGCACGAGCAGCAGTTCCTCCCACAGCACGGCGGAAAGTGAGAGCAAGAGCGAATCCAAGAGCGAGAGCACCTCTTCTTCTCACAGCAGCTCGGAGAGCAAGGCGGAGAGCACTTCGTCCTCCGGCAGCGCTGCTTCTGAGAGCAAAACGGAATCCAAAGAGCAGACCAACAGTGAATCGGTCTCCGCTTCGGTTGAAAATGATATTGAGCCCGCAGAGGGGGCTTCCGCTTCCACCGAAGCAGAAGCCAGCCGGTAAACCTTTTTCTGTCTGCCCGCATAGGCTGGGCAGAAGGGAGGGAGCCGGATGTCTGCGAAAAGATCAAGATCCCGGCTGCCCGGTGAGGGAACTGTGACCGATGGCAGTGTGGACTGGTATGAGATGGACTGGGAGAATGTGGACAACGGCATGACCGAGGAGCAGATGCCCAGAAACATTGACAAACCCTGCACCGCGCAAGATCCGTGCACGGACAATTCCCCGGTGCAGACCGATGATGAAACCTATGAGATAGTTCAGGAATAACCGGAAGCCAGCTCTGCCGGGGCGGGGCTGGCTTCTCGCTGTTCTTTTGATTTGGGAAAAATTCCCCGGTGATCGGGGACAAGCGTCCCGGAAAATGACACAAGTATGAAAGAGGGGTAACGAACCATGGCAAAATACTACTGTGTTCTGTTTGATGCAGACAACACGCTGCTGGATTTTGATGCAGCGGAAAACAAGGCGCTGGCTGACACTGCGGGAGTACGGCATTGAGCCGGATGCCGAGACGGTGCAGACCTACCGCACCATCAACGAGGAGCTCTGGCGGCAGCTGGAAAAGGGCCAGATCCGCGGGATAAGCTGATGGGGGAGCGGTTCACCCGCTTTCTGAAGGCAGTGAATGCCGCAGGCAACGGTGTGGAGATGAATAAATTCTATCTGGATCAGCTCTCTACCCACCCTGACCTGACATCTCCCAACGTGCTGGACGTGCTCCGGGAGCTTTCCGAAGTTGCAACACTGGCGGTGGTGACCAATGGCTTTGACCGGGTGCAGAGCCGCCGTGTGCGGGAATCCGGCATTCTGGATTTTGTGGAGGATGTGTTCGTTTCTGAAAAAATGGACAGCGAAAAGCCCAACCGCAAGATTTTTGATGCCGCGCTCCGTGCGCTGGGCGTGGAGAACCGTGAGCACGTGCTGATGGTGGGCGACAGCCTGAGCAGTGATGTGCAGGGCGGTGTGAACGCCGGGCTGGATACCTGCTGGTATAACCCCAACCACGCCGAGAATCCCGGCAAGGTCGTGCCTACCTATGAGATCAGCAGCCTCGAGGAGCTTTATCCGCTGGTGATGGAGCCGGAGGAACTGGCCAATGTGGGCCTGAAGAATCGCCGCCACCAGCTGTAATGCTGTGCGGCCTGTGTGAGAGATTGGAAAACGAACAATGCTGATACATTTGGAAAAGCTGGGCAAGAGCTTTGGCGAGAAGATCGTCCTGCATGATGTCACGGCCAGTGTCGAACGGGAGGACCGCATCGGCATCGTGGGCCAGAACGGCGCAGGCAAAACGACCCTGCTGAAGATCCTGACCGGCGAGTATACGGACTATGAGGGTGAGTTCAGTGTGACCCATGGTGTGACGCTGGGCTATCTGGAACAGAATGCAAAGCTCGACCCTACGTTGGATATCTACGGCGAGATGCGTTCCTGCTTTGCCCATGTGCTGGATGCCATGGCCCAGATGCAGATCCTGGAGCGCAGAATGGCCGCCAGCCCGGAGGATGCCTCTCTGCTGGAACAGCACGATGCCTTGCAGAACATCATTGATGCCGCTGACGGCTACAATATGGATGTCAACATCAAAAAGGTGCTGTCTGGTATGGGGTTTGCGCAGGATACCTGGACGAAGAATATCGCTGTGCTTTCAGGCGGTGAGCTGACGCGCCTTCGTCTGGCAAAGCTGCTGTTGGAGAAGCCGGATGTCCTGATTCTGGACGAGCCCACCAACCACTTGGATTTTGCCACCATGGAATGGCTGGAGAATTACCTCAAGGGCTATTCCGGTGCCGTGCTGGTCGTCAGCCATGACCGCTATTTCCTGGACAATATCTGCACCAGGATCTGGGAGGTCTCCTTCCAGACCATGACCACTTATAAGGGCAACTTCTCAGCCTATCTGCCTCAGAAGGAAGCTGCCGATGCCCTGCGCCAGAAGCAGCACGATGCAGATGTAGCACTGGCTGAAAAGCTGCAGGATTATGTAGACCGCAATCTTGTGCGCGCTTCCACCACCAAGATGGCCCAGAGCCGCCGCAAACAGCTGGAAAAGCTGGAGATCACGGAAGCGCCAAAGGATGAAACAAACCAGCTCAAATTCCGCTTTGAGTATGATGTGGAGCCGTGGAATGAGTTGGTGCTGATGAAGAACCTGACCATCAGGATCGGGGAGCGCACCCTGCTGGAACCCTTTACCTACACGGTCTGCCGGGGTCAGCGGCTGGTGATCGCAGGCCCCAACGGTGCGGGCAAATCCACCCTGATGCAGGTGCTGGATGGTAAGCGCCGCCCCTCTGGCGGCATGGTACGGCTGGGTACGGGAGCCCGGCCCAGCATTTTTGCCCAGCAGCAGAACCGTCTGGGACAGGGCCGGGTGATCGATGTCATCTGGAACAAGTATCCCCGGATGACGGAGCTGGAAGTGCGCAGCCATCTGGCAAAGCTGGGTTTCCGGGGCGAGACAGTGTTCAAGCCCTGCGAGGCACTTTCGGGCGGCGAGCTGGCCCGCCTGCGCTTTGCTGAGATCGTGCTGGAGCGGCCCAATCTGCTGTTTCTGGACGAGCCCACCAACACCTGGACACTACACCCGCGAGAACCTGACCGAAGCCCTGATGGCATACACTGGGACCTGCTCAGGTCACCATGACCCGCCATCTGATGAACAGTCTGGCTGTCCCATCCTCTATCTGGAAGATGG
>ENA-OQJH01000386-OQJH01000386.1-human-gut-metagenome-genome-assembly--contig:-NODE-386-length-25105-cov-1.912163_pt1 | contig 25105 bp, 17 predicted proteins | sample MGYA00242597_ERZ504763 | MGnify/ENA primary metagenome ERZ504763 (study PRJEB26092, sample SAMD00036359) | human gut metagenome | host: Homo sapiens | study: EMG produced TPA metagenomics assembly of...
TCCTTTTTCATCGGTAGTTACCACATAAGCCCCTTCAGGAACCGAGGACACATTTATCACATTTCCTTCACTCAATATAGTAAAAGTAATTGTTTCACCCGGTGGCAATGCCTGGTAGTGTTCAGTCGGGTACATTTTATAGTAAGTCGAACCCAAACATTCAATTTCCAGCGGTGCATTAATAGGCTGCTGATAATAAATAGGTGTCTGATTAAAATAGATCACCCAATTATTAGTCAAGGATTTATTCCCATTATTCGTCAGACAGAATGTATTCTTAAAATACCTGGCTTCCACACTATCTTTTTCCAGTTTCCATGTTAAGGATAGCTGTGAGGAAGGGGGCTGTTTACCAGCCCCGCAACCAAACAGGCATATCCCCAACATCATTATCCATATATTCCTCATAGTTATCATAAGGGAATTATTTAGTTAATGAACGAATACATTCCACCTCTTCTGCCGAATAAGGAGTTCCATCACTACGAAATATATCGTGGAACCACAATGGAGGTTCAACAACATCAGGCAATGGAGTGTCCCATGCAAAGATCGTATTTGTTTTTCCGGCTACAAGTCCCCAGTTGATTGCACCGATATTTTCTCTCTTCAGCATTGGCATAATATCCTGGAAAGTACTATTTTGAGTACGTGCCATATATTCTGTACAAATCATCGGGCGACCGTATTGCTTCAATGTATCAATGAGTTGCTGATGCGAATTCACGCCTTCATACGTGTGGTATGTTATCACATCCGAATTTTCCAATTGGAACTTATTCAGATTAGTCAGGCTCATATCCCAAACTCCGGCCGACAGAGGTTGTGACGGATTCACCGTTCGTCCCCACGTAAATATTTTCTGCAATAACGGCAAACTTCTTTCACCGTATCTATATCCTCCCGAACCTCCGGGTTCATTATATAAGTCCCATAATACGATTCTCTTATCATCCTTAAAGGTAGTCAGGATATCTTTCACATAGCTTTCCAATACCGGAAGTATCACTGCCGTATCGCCTTTATAATACAGATCCCCCGGATCACGTGCCATCCGAATTGTGTACTCCCGGCTGTGGTTCCGGCTGTTTGCCAGCCTGATATACAGGATTCCAGCAATCATCCAGGAAGACGAAGATGGTAGAGATATGATGCTTGTCGGCAATAGCAAGGTATTCATTGATACGTTTCTTAAAGCCTTCCTTATCTGTTTCCCAAACCAGGTGATGCAAATATACGCGCATACAGTTCATGCCTATTTCTTCCGCCCAACCCAGTTCACGATCAATAGTCACCGGATCAAAAGTATCTGCCTGCCACATCTCCATTTGGTTGATTGCCGTGCTCGGAATAAAATCGCATCCACGAAGCCATCCCCATTGTTTATACCACTCATTAGCCTGCTCTTTTGTCCAGACTTCACGAACAGAGACAGTTTTCTGGTTGCAGGCAATCAACATAACACCAATAAAAAGGAAAGTAATATCTTTTTCATATAATCGTTTTACTTTATCAAATTAAAAATCTTTCTATTTTCTCCATGTAAATATTACCATATCACCCGGTTCGACTGCTATCGTAGAGCCGTCCGGAGTAGTCGTTGAACCATTTTTCAACACTCTGCTAACAGAACTATCCACATCAATAGACAGGTTCATCACATTACGAAAATCTCTATTTACGACCACAAGATACTGATTCCCACCTTTCTCCAATACAGAGACAACAGCACCTGTATCACTCGTAGTCAATGATTTTATAGGAGTCGGCAGACTTCCCAAAGCCTTCGTACCTTCAGGTATTTCACTTCCGGTGTGAGATACTGAAATAACCTGTGCTCCCAAGAATATACCCGCAAGTTGCTGTACTTCCTGATTAACTGTCTTGACCAAATCATACACTTCAGTCGGTTCGTCATGTTGAAGTCCGCGATAGGTAAAATACTGGATTGCCTGCGCACCATAAGCCAAATCACTGAAAACTTGTAATCTCAACTCGGGCAATGTCGGTATCTTATAAAAATGAGTTTCATCAAGCTTATGGGAAAGTGCAAGTGCAAATGCCCAGAACGGCTTATTACTCTCTTTAGCAGCAGCCGATATTTCTTCCAGATTCCGATACCAGTCCGGACGGACAATGCTGGGAGCACCATTTATAGATACAATAGGATAATTGTCAAACGAAATAAACGGAACAGGAACTTGTTCTATAAACGAGTTACATTTTCAGAATAAAGCTCTTTCCCCCATGCCCAATTGGGGTACAAATTGATATAACAAGGATGATGGCTGTCGATGGTTTTAATTTTCTTCACCAATTCACCCAAACCCGGCAAATCATTCACTTCCGGTTCATCCTTCAAATGATAGGCATACAAAGCCGGATGATTCATCATCGCTTTACAACCTCTTCGGCAGTAGCAACAGACAAGAGATCCTTACAAGAAGTTATCATTTTCACTCCGGTCTTCTGTGCGGCGTCAAGCACCTTCAATGTTGTTTCCAAATCATCGTACCATCCAGATAAATATTAATGCCGGATGCTTTCATCACCGGAAATTTCTCCAGCGGCTTGTCTGCTTCCACTCCGGTCCATGCTATAATCGGGAATTCTCCATCAGTTGTAGGGATATAAGAATTACCCTGAATGATCTCAATTTCTTGTGTCTTTACTCCATTAGGTACCACGCGGAATACAGCCGTACGTCCGGTTCCTGTATTTGCATTTGCAGTAATTGTCACAGTTCCGTTTCCACTTCCTTTGGCCGGTGAGACGGTAACCCAAGACTGATCCGTCTCGTTTACAAATTTCCATTCCGTATTAGATTTTATCGAATAGACCTCCGTAAAACCGTCATTACCGATCTGTAACTTCTCCAAATTCCCGGAAATAGAAAAGAGGCTTCTCCGGATCCATCGAACAAGACATTAATAACATTGGCAACATCGAGAAAAAGAACGTAACCAGAAATTTCTTACTATATGTTTTCATTGATATATACATAATTCTATTGAATATTAAATTAAAGACTATTAATCATGCCCCCCTCTTAATTGTAAGGAGTCAATCGTATCACTTCACTGGCTTTATCAATATGTATTGTATAAGTCCGGCTTTAAAATCAGGACCGGGAATCAAATCACCGGGAGCGTTTCTCGTTATCAGGTTAGCAGGCTCAACCGTATATAGATTCTTCGTGTCCTCCTCTTGCGCCCAACCATATCCCCGATAGAACTTAAATCCCATAGTTTGGTCAATGTAAACGACTGCTTCAAAGGCACTTGCACCGACCTTTTTAAAGAAGAACCATTGGTGAGGATATGCGAAGTCCCAAGCAAGCGTAGCCACATAAGGTTCGCGTGGAAATCCGACTCCAGTACCGAGAATATACATCACCTCCGGATAAAAAACATCCCGCGGACGTTCCATATACATGAAACCATTTGATGTATTATATTTCAAGTTATAAAGTACCGACGGACCATCGAATTTTGCTTTGCTCCCTGAAACATCTTTAAAGAATTCCGGCCGGAGCATATTGGTGACATCACTACCAAAACCTATAAAATTAATCTTGGCACTTTCTACCAACTGAACATCCAACTGGACATATCCTCCTCCCACATCAAAGAAGCGGGACTTATCAATATCAATGCTGTATGTCAAAGTCTTATCAGCCAGAAAGCTCAACATATCAAAAGTGATATTCTCCAATGTATAACTCCCTACCTTAGGAGTCGGAATCGAAGTAGCTGCATCATCAGTCACAATCGCGATCTTATCGTCTGAATATCCCCATACCAAACCGGAATAATCAGGTTTATTATTTATTATCTTTTCGGCAACTTTAAAATGGTCGCCAATCCCTGCCAAATCCGCCGCACTCGTCCGGAAACTATAATCCGTTTCATTCTGACTCTCCTTGTCCATTTCATACACATTCCCAAATCATCAACAAGGTATAATTGGGAAGGTGTTTCCGGACGGGTCACCGCCACACTTGCGGCCTCATCCAAAGTCAGGGTCGATTCATTGCCACCTAAATCGTTTACAGCTTTTATAGTCACCACAGGACGTCCATTCTGGAAACCAGCAACAAAAGGTAAAGTAGCTTCCTCTTCAATAACCGCAGAACGTCCGCTCAATCCTTTAGACAAATTCAAGATTTCGGCTCCATCCATTGTCACTAATAATTGGAATGAAACCAAATCATTATATTCATCACTTACTTGTGCAGTGAACTTCACTTTATCACCAGCCGCCACAACCGTTTCACCATTCACTCCCCGCAATACGGCATTTTCTATTTTAGGTTTTGAAGGTGTAGGCCATTCCGGCCATTCACTTGGCTTACTAACATCATCTTTTGCACACGAAAGGACAATAACGACGACATGAATAATACGTATATCTTTTTCATTTTTCTTAAGATCTCTAGTTTAACAATAATGAATGATGACATTAATTACGAGCTGCCGCAAGATCCGCTTTCCATCCCTCACGTTCAAATGTCTGTACCAACACTTTTCCATAAGATTCCGAAGCTTGTTGAACCGCATAATTAGGAATAGGCACATATTGATGTGTAGGAGCCACTCCTTTGATCTTCGCTGTAGCTGCGCATACTGATTAAAACGGATGAGATCTATTTTACGCATCCCTTCATACAACATTTCATGTCCTCTTTCCGTAAGTAAAGCATCCAGGAAAGCTTCTGCATTCGCTGTTGCCGATGATGGAAGATCTCCCAGTCCGGCACGCTTACGCACCTCATTGACCGCAGCTATAGCATCAGCGGACGGAGCTGCATTGTTTTTACGTACTTCGGCTTCCGCATACATGAGCAATACATCTGCCCAACGGGCTAACGGTATATCAGTCCCCTGAAAAGCCGTAGCTGTTTCAACCGGGAATTTATTAATGATAAAACCGTCCCATGTAGTAGTGTTCCGGTCAATCCAGGTTCCTGCAGTCGTATAATATTTGGTCAGAATCACTTCACGACGTTTGTCCGAAGGATCATACGTATCCCAAAATTTCGGAGACACGTTGAAAGTTTGTCCCCATCCTGCCCTTGCAGATAGAAAGGAGTAGGATTTCCCTGATCGTCCACTCTGGCTGCATTATCGGGAGTAGCAAGCATCATCAGCGGGTTAAAGTTGCCGGACTTATTCGTACCATCCGCCGTTTCATCACAACTGACAGCCATAATCACTTCCGAATTAAAGTTATTGGCATTTTTAAATTGCTCGATATAAGGATTGTCCCCTTTCTTGAAAAGACTATACCGTCCCTTCAACTCGTTATACATATCAATCGCTTTCTGATAATAACCGGACATATAATAGCCTTCATTCAGGCAATGCCGCATGATGCATACACGTGCATAGTCTTTATTGTAACGTCCCTGTTCCGGCTGCGTATCTGCAATATACTGATAAGCATAATCAAAATCAGCCATAATCCACTCCGTCATTTGCTGCAATGTCGGACGCACCAGATTTTCCAGTTTTGAAGGATTAATCAGATCGTCCGGATCGACAATCAAAGGAACAGGTCCATATACATGCAATAAATAATACATCATCAATCCACGGCAAAGACGGGCTTCAGCTATAAACTCCCTTTTACGCCCTTCGGAAACCACTTCGGTAGAAGCTTTCTCCAATGTTCCAATCACATTGGTGAAGTAGGAAATCTCACTTACTTTCGGAAAGTGGTTCGGCCTTTCATCACTTAACGTACCGCTTGTATAATAAACACACTGACTAAAATCGGCTTTAGAAAGGAAATAATATCCGCCTCCCCAACCATTATTCCACACAGCCACCTCATCTGTCGGATAATCAAAGAACTTCAGTACACCTCCGGCAGGGATATACCAACCGTGCTGATTGCCACTTGTTCCGGCACCGATCCAATAGGTCCATGTTGTCGTAAAAGGCATATAGCAGGTCATCATAAATGATTCGTATTCGGCTTCAGTCACCGGATAATTAGAAACATTCAACGTGCCATACATCTTCGGATCAAAATTATCCTCACAACTGCACATGATAAATGCAATCATGACAAACACCTTAAATAATTTATTCTTGTTCATATTTTCAATCTTTTCTTTCGTTACAGGTTTTCTTAGAAACATATTTTTGCTCCGAAGGAGTATGTTCTCGTCATCGGATACTCCGCTTTGGAGCCGTCGCCACCCGTCTTTATTTCAGGATCGACACCTACAAACTTGGTAAAAGTAAACGGATTCTGACAGTCGACAAAAACTCTGATAGAACTCACATAATCACCTACTCTTCCCAGCTTCTTTCCTGAAAGGTTATATCCTAAAGTGATATTCCTGACACGTACGAACGAAGCATTCTGATAATCTTCCTCAAAACCTACGTTACCAGGCAAAGCGACAGCCTTTGTTGAAGCAATACCACGCCGATTTCCATTCTGATTGGTTTGAGAATTCCAGATAGTATATACATATTTGTTCGAATTCTTGGGACTCGTGTAATACACATCTCCGACAAGTGCCCAACGATATGCATAGTTATAGCGTGTACGTCCGAATTGTCCATACATAAATACATCCAGATCAAAATCTTTGTATACAAATGTATTTCCAAAGCCTATGTGAATTTTTGGAAGTGTATTCCGCATCTTCACATCATCAATCGTTATTTTATTATCCCCATTTGCATCCTTAATAATCGGATAACCGGGCTGTTGCGCATCTGCCGGCAAAGATTTCTGCGATTCGGGCATATTGCTTTTATCTATGTTGATAACGCCTTCCGTTTCATAGTAATAATAAGCATTCACCGGTTCGTTCTTACGGATTCGATATTCTTCATAATAATAATTGGGCATCCGTTCTTTCCAAACGGCATTATGATGTGATAAGGTCAATTGTGAGGTCCACTTAAACACACGGGGGATTTCAAAGTTTAGTGAGTTGATAGTCGCATCCCATCCGTAACGTACATAATGTCCATAATTCATCGGGACGGAAGATGTCATACTAAGCGGAGAGGCAGAGTCATATCCCAGCAAGTTGGTTACATCATTGCGGAACATATCAAAACTTCCCCAGATTCTATCTTTCAGGCTGAAAGTCTATACCTATATTTTTCATGGTAGTCTTTTCCCAGGTAACATTCGGGTAATCAGGACCGCTAAGCAGATAGCACATAAGTCACTGAATTGTTAGAGAACTTGATATATTGGGCTGCCAGACTGAAAGTGCCATAAAGCGAACTACCCAGATTATCATTACCTGTCTGTCCATAACTACCACGAATCTTCAACTGGTCAATCCATGATATATGCTTCATAAACGGCTCGTTAGATAATTTCCAGGCCAATGACACTGAAGGGAAATAGGCATATTTCTTTCCCGGAAAAAACTTATCCGTCCCATCGCGGCGAATAGTAGCGGCAACTACATATCTGTCGAGCACATCCACACTTGCCCTGGCAAATTGAGAACGACGTTCGTCGGCTGCTCTGAAAGAAGTCGGGTAGAAAGCGCCTTCCGCAGCTTCCACCTTATCAGCTGCAATGTGATCGTTAATCTGTTCGTAGTCAAGTTCAAGTCCATTTGAATCGTTCGTATATCTTCCCATACCGACTACGGCATCGACACGTAACAAATCTCCAAACTGCTTTTTGAAAGTCAATGTGCCTTCCATGGTTTGGTTTCTACGTTCAACATATCCCAAATGCCCTCTTGATTTATACATATCCATAAAATATATATCAGAAGGAATATACAGATTACGATTAGCATTCTCCTTATTAATGCCATACATCAAACGGAAGGACAACATATCCTTGATTATATCCACATCGGCAGCAAAGTTTAGATAATAACCGCTTGTTTTAGTCCGGTCACTAACTTTTATCATTTCGGCCGGGTTAGGGTAATTTGAATATAAGGTAGGTTTTCCGTCCTCACCTCTGATCGGTAAATAAGAAGGATAAGTCAATGCTGATTGTATGGCATCGTACCCATTTCCACCACCTCCGCCACCGGAAGTTGAATTTGTATATTCATTTTCATTTACATTGACAATTGCTGTCAACTTAAGAAATGGAAGCAATTGTGAAGATATGTTTGTCCGAAGAGCATAACGTTCCATAGCGGAGTTTTCTACCGTACCTTCCTGTTTGTAATAATTTCCGGACAGATAATATTTCAGCAGTTTAGAACCACCCGTAATTGTGATATTATGATTATTGATGCTACCATCCTTTAATACACAATCCAGCCAGTCTGTTGTTTGAGCGGCAGCTATCTGTTGAGGTGAGAATTGAGGTACCCATTTATTATCAAAAGGTTTATCACCGTAAGGATACATACCGTTCGTAAATAAATAGTTTTCTTTATTGAAAATGTTGGCAACATTCATATATTCTTCCCCACTCAAAGGTTCCAGATACGGATAGTTTTTCACGATAGAATAATTTCCTTCATAAGTGATTTGGGGACGAGTTTCAGTACCTTTCTTTGTAGTAATTAATACGACACCATTGGCTGCACCAATTCCATAAATGGAGGCAGATGCATCCTTTAACACTTCGATAGATTCAATATCGGCAGGATTAAGTCCGGCCAATCCCGAACGATTGATAGAGTTGGGCATAACCTGGTTTCCGTTTCCAACCTCTAAAGAAGTGGAAGGCATCATTACGCCATCCACTATAAAGATAGGAGTACCTGCCCCACGAATTGAAAGGTCAACTGCTCCACCCGGTTGCGGGCTTGTCAACGTAGCTTCCAGTCCGGCAGCCCGCCCAAGCAACATCTGTGACATATTACTTGTTGCGGCTCGCGATATTTTTTCCGTTTTTACCGTTGCAATGGAAGTTGTCAGATTCTTACGGGTGGTCGTTCCATACCCTACCACAACAACTTCATCCAACTGTTTCGAATCCTCTTTCATCGTCACATTCAACGTCATCGGTCGGGTAATTTTCTGCGTATATGTAGTGTAACCTATTGAAGTAAATTTCAGTGTCGAGCCTTCCGGAACTTGCAACTGGTAATTGCCATCTATACCGGTAATGGTTCCTTGAGTAGCCCCTTCTATCATCACAGTCACTCCCGGAAGAACCTCGCCGGATTCGTCCACTACCTTTCCGGTCACTTTGACCGGCTGTTTGTTATCCTGTGGTTGAGATGAAACTTTGTTTAATACAATCTGACGTTTTTCAATCGTATAAGATACTCCTTCGCCTTTAAAAAGTTTATCCAGTACCAGAGTCATCCGTTCATTTTTCACAGTAATGCTTACTATACGGCTTACATCAACAATGTCTTTGTTGTATAAGAAACGATATTCTGTCTGATTTTCGATACTAGTCAAGACCTCCTCTACAGTCACATTTTTCAGTCGCAATGTAATTTTGGCGGATTGTGCCAGGATAGGTATACTGATAGCTTGCAAAGCTATACAAAACAACCATATAGCACAGATTCTCCCCATTTTTACATTCGCAGGTACATTAATTCTCTTTTTTCATTTTTCTAATTTGAAATAAGTTTCATACCTTTACATGTTTGGTTATTGGTTCTACAAATAAGTTGATTAACGAATAACTGAATCTTTGGAAAGAAGGTGAGTCAGACCTTCCTTTTTTTATCAGTTGTCGGAAGCTGAATTCACTGATTATGTCTTTCTCATGGCTTGTATTATTTAAAGGTTAATAAATGTGTTTTTCTCTCGTTTCTATCAATAAGACGTTTCAAAAATAAAAGCCACATTGGATATCGCATTATTTTTTCATCTGCATTATTTTTTCTTCAAACTATCGTTTATCCCAAATAATCTTTCTATTTTTACCCCCGACAATAGAACCTTTACTACAATACTATGCCGAATATCCAACAACAGACTTCCGACGACCGTTTTCTGGTAATAGCACTAAAACAGGATGATAAACAGGCTTTTACCCGACTATTCCATGCTTATTATAAAGATTTGGTATTTGTTTGGCGGTACTTACATTCCGGAGAAATCTACCTGTGAAGATATTGTGCAAAATATCTTTCTCAAACTATGGAATGACCGGAAATCATTGGTAATTGAGAACTCACTAAAATCATATTTACTGAAAGCGGTCAGGAATTACTGTCTGGACGAATTACGCCATCGCAGGATTATAGATGAACATATCGCTTACGAGCTTAAATCGAGTTCTAAGGATATAGATACGACAGAAAACTACATACTATATTCTGATTTATGCCGGCAACTTAAAAATGCATTGGAACAATTACCTCCTCAAGAAAGAGAAGTATTCGAGATGAGCCGATTAGAAAATATTAAATATCAGGAAATAGCCAATCGCCTGAATATCTCTGTCAGAACGGTAGAAGTACGTATCAGCAAAGCATTGAAGCAGCTCCGCATCTTATTAAAAGATTTTTATTTACTACTTTTTTTATTTCTTTTCCACTAATGAATGTGGGATTTTCTTTCTGAAACGTCTATTATATATAAGGTAAAATGCATATGATAAATAAAGATTCAGACATAGAAATTATAATCTCCAGATATCTCTCGAAAGAGGCTACACCAGAAGAAATAAAGGTACTGGATGATTGGATATCGGCTACTCCCGAAAACTATAGGAGCTTTCTATCACAAAAGAATGTGTGGGAAGTCAGTCACCCGGCTTTTAATCCGGAAGAGATAGATGTGGACAATGCGCACAGAAAAGTAATGGAGCAAATTCTCCATCCAAACCAGCCGGTTTCCGTTCGTCCTAAGTTGTCCTTCCTGCACTATTGGCAGCAAGTGGCAGCTATCTTACTTCTTCCTTTACTGATATTATCTGCTTATCTTTATTTTAAACCCGCTTCTCAAATTGCAGAGACTTATCAGGAGTTATTCACTCCTTATGGCACTTGGTCGGTAGTTAATCTGCCTGACGGTTCTAAGGTTTGGCTAAATGCCGGAAGTTCTTTAAAGTATCCGACTCAATTCAATGATAAGCAAAGAGTTGTTTCGATGCAGGGTGAAGCCTATTTTGAAGTAGAATCCGATAAAGAGCATCCCTTCATCGTAAAAACCAAACAACTGACTGTAGAAGCTACCGGCACAGCATTCAATGTGAACGCATACGCTCCGGATCATGTAGCAGCAGTGACGTTAGTAAAAGGAAAGGTCGCAGTCACTCTTGACCAGAAAAAGACGATTTCCCTTTCACCGGGAGAGAAAATTGACTATAATCTGGCCACTTCTTTATATAACGTCAATAAAACCAACACTTATAAATGGTGCTCATGGAAAGATGGAATACTCATTTTTAGAGATGACCCACTGGAATATGTATTCAAGCGTTTGGGACAGACTTATAACGTGGAATTTATTCTGAAAGACGCTGAATTAGGAAAGTATTCCTATAAAGCGACTTTTGAAGGTGAATCTTTAAATGAGATTTTGCGCTTGCTTGAAATGAGTGCACCTATTCGCTGTAAAGAGGTTAGTAACCGCAACACCAATAATGAGAAGTTTGAAAAGCAGCGTATAGAGGTGAGTAGGACTATGCAATAAAGGTAGTTTCAGTCTGTGTTAAACGCCGTTTCCGTATGCTCTGGCAGGGAATGATTCTCATTACTATGAGAATTAATTCTCATAGTAATGAGAAAAGTTCTCACCGCAATGAGTATTTTTTCTCATTACGGTGAGAATGTTTGAGAAATACTTAGTAACATTAAGTTATATGACACCAGGGTGTCGTACAACTGATTCTTGCAGTATCTTTTTTCTTTACTGAATATTTCTATTAAACAAGATGCTATTTCTTATTAATATCTTCCGCCGCATAGACTCTAACATAATCAACATACATATCTGAACCATTTCCATATCTTTCCAAATCTATTGGCCATCCACTAATACCTCCAATAGCATAATTAATCATAAACAAATGAGGAAAATCACGCGAAATTTCATTAGTAGGATGACGAAAAACTTCGATATCATCCAAATAATAAACAGTATCTTTTAATCCTATATAAAGTCCATAAGTATGGAAAGTAGTAGACCAAGAAGATTTTCCTCCCAATGATAACATATCAATGCTCTTGGCCGGATGTGGTTTGGCTTTACCATTTTCATCCCTCTGCCCCCAAAAGTGACTGGTACAAGAATACCCCCAATAATTAGGATTTCCTTTACCACGTCCTCCATACGCTTCTACAATATCCAACTCATCTCCCGGAGCATGCCTTATTTGATTTATTGTCCAAAAAGCCGGCCAGGTCCCCGGAGCCGACTGTGCAATAAAACAACATTCCAGGTAGCATGGAGCCTTTACCCAAAATCCTTCACCATCCATATTTACAGATGCTATCAATCCCGTACTTCCCTTGGTACCCTTTCTCTTTCTCGCCGCAATCTTCAAATAAGTATCAACTTGAAAAAAGGGATTATCCGGACCATCCACATCGGAAAAAGGCCATCCGCTAAAATCTCCCCATAGTGGTTTATGAGCATTATAGCGGCTCCCCGCCCATCATTTGAGATTGATAAATCTTTATCAAAGTCATCACTAAAAACAAGTTTCAATCCCTTTGCTGCCGGTGGATCTTTTTTAGGAATTCCTTGTTTCCAGGAAATCCCTCCCTTATTATAAAGCTGTAACTCAAAAATATCTTTCTTTCCATTTTCTGCTTGGGCATAAATTCGAATATTCATCGGACCTGCCGGAAAAAGTTCTGCATCAAAAGTAAAACGTCCCGAACCATCTTTTTTAGCTTTAGTCCCCGAGGAGTCAGATTAGCATCATATCCCCAATTACTTTTATTTTTCTCTGTTGGTTGACTCCAACATAAAGCTTTTGCCGTTTTCATCCCTTTTGCCTTAAATTGCACCTCAAACTTTCCCTTGTACTTCACTTCTACATAGCGGACTAATAATCTGAATAGCGTCAACCCAATCAGTATCCTGAACATGTTGTCCGTAATTAAAATCCATATAATTAGGTTCCTGTGCCCAAACCAGCATATCTATAGCAAAATTCGCTAATAGAACCATTATAATACGTTGTAATATTTTCATTATATATACTTTAATGTTACTCATCTTGTTATTTACACTAGAAATATTTCGTATTTATATCTCTTAGTTTACGCCACACGGACTTAACGAATCGACATCTATTAAGTTATCAGATGAGCCTAATGTCATCTTAACATCCGGCTTGAAAACAGTCCTGAATCTTTCAGATATTTCAGATAACAAAGACCTAATTGCCAATCAGTAGAATATGTAGGAACACCCGTGTTTAAAATAACCACATCTCCACCTACTGATTTCAAACCAGCCAGTCCATCCAATTGCCAAAATGCGTGACAGTCCTGAATTATCAAATCACCACCTATCTTTTCTAACGGTAATGGTCTTGTCGGATCTTTAAAGTTTAGTTCCCAGAACCACTGAATGTCTCTTAATTCAAAATCACCTTCCACTTCCGTCAAGTTCTTGAATGTTTCACTGTTCACATTAGAAGTAACAATACCTATCAATCTTAAATCACCTTCAACTTTAGTTATGCAATTAAAGGAACTCCATCCCTGGAAACCTCCACAAGCAAAATTCGGACAATTTTCAATTATAAAATCACCATGAATAATACGATATTTATCCGGAGCCTCTTGGAAACCCGAAGGATCAACCAATTTAGGACAGTTTTTTATAATAATACCTCCTTGACAATCAATAACATTGAAAAAATGTCTCGTTGACTCAATGCTGAGGTTATCCCATGTAACTACCCCTGAAACACTTCGATACGATATTGCACTTGATTCATCATTTCCTGCGTAATATCTTCTCCTTTTATCGTCAAGTTAACCGCCTTACCTTTAGGACCTTCCAAGAATAATTGCATCTCCCGAGCACCATTTATCTCATAATCCTTTGGTATACCATCATCCTTTGAGGGATTAAAACCATCACAAGCCTCAATCATGCTTAAATCAACTAATTCTCCATCGCTATATGCAAGAATAACGTCTGAAGTATTTTTCACTATTTCATCTTCTATCCATGCCTTAACCATACACCATCCGGGACGCCTGTCGAGCCATAGGTCGGAATTTCCCCATCAGTATTCCCATTTCTGCTAATTTCGATTCCGTTGCCGATAGATTTAGAGATTCAAAACCACTCAAACTAACCACTTCGGATTGTTTTTATAAATCAATCTCCCTCCAATCTCTTGTAATGCCATCATAAATGTTTGCATATTTACAATATTGGGGCAACCGCTAACCTCTAAATCTCCCCCAACTTTCTTTAATAATGGCATGCCGTCTAATTCGTCACCTCGCGTACCTTGATATGGATTATTAAGTATTCTGAAATCTCCAGCAATTTCCTTTATTTGAGCAAAACTACTTCCCTTTCCCCAAAACTTAATCGGAGTATTATCTATAATCAAATCTCCATTGATTTTTTCATAAAAGCGTAAACCATTACTAAAAATAGCATCGTATCCATTTCCAGGAGTGTTATTGCGAAATATTATATCCCCTTCCACACTAACAACATCAAAAAAACCTTCTGTATTGGTTATAACTGTCCCTTCTATAGTCAATGTACCAATAATCTTTTTCACCTTTCCCGTCAACAATCTCAACACTTCGTCCGTTATCTCACTACCTGATATTGTTAAATTACGTACAGTGGTATTGGTTGGAGCAAACTCTAAAGCATCTTTACGGGAAGCAATCGTATAACTCGAAATTCCATCTTCCAACTTACCTATATCTTCTATATCTGTGGCTGCCCCAGGATGATTATCAGCAATACGGAATGTACCATCAAACTTCCTTTTTCATATAAATACCTCAATGGGAACAATCCATAAGAATAATCTTCTCCCACCAAAGGCTTATCTTCTCCCAAGGCTTTATTATTAATAACACTAATAGTACCAGCACCACCTTGTATATCCAAAAAGACCCGAGATATCTGTTAACAGTACATTATTATTAATTACTAATTCTCCATTAATCTCTTTTAGTTTTGACAAGTCTGATATCTTTATAAGTTTAGAGTTGCCCTCAATCCTTAACTCTTCTTGCACGGATGTTAAATTCGGAAGAGACAGGTCAAGTACATTGGTATTCCTAATAATCAAAGTTCCAATAGAAGCAAACTTTAATGCAGACAAATCTGTTATATCCTCTCCTGAAATAATAAGATAAGATATATTTCCCGATTCCAAGAAGTTATTTACATCCTTTTGCGTAGTTAAATTATAACCAACAGCTGAATCCCCTCCATCATCATCTTTACAACCACCAACATGAATGACAAAGAGTAAACATAATACTCCTAACATGATCAAACGTATATTTTTCATAACCACTAATTTAAAAGTTCTACAAATTGGTATTTTACATTTTATAAACGATCCTGGTTCTCTACCATTTCAAAGATGGAGGAATGGATTCAGGTAATGAGGCCCATGATTTATTAGGATATTCTCCCATTATCAACTCAAGTTTACCTCCTTTTTCCAACTCTTCATGACTGAACCATGATTTGTTCCAAACTTTTCCATTCAAAGTAGCAAATTGAATGTATTTATTCTGAGGAGCATAATTCTTACATACTATTTCGAATGTTTTACCATTATCCAATTTTATAACAGAACGTTCAAAAACTGGACTTCCTATCACATACATTGGTAACCCCGGCGTTATAGGATAGAAACCTAAAGAAGAGAAAGCGACAAAAGCTGACAACCCTCCTCCGTCTTCATCACCAGGTACTCCCATTACGTCATTACGAAACCACTGTTCCAATAAACGACGAACCCTCTTTTGGGTGCGCCAGGGAGCACCGGCATAATTATATAGATAAGGAATGTGTAAACAAGGCTCATTCGCCATTGAAAATTGCCCCACATTACCTGTATGGTCTGCATTCTGGCTATAAAAATGAACCCGATTCTGTCCTAATGGGGTATAGTACATACGTTCCAATTCATCAATAAAAAGCTGATTACCACCAATCATACTCACTAAATCAGCAATGTTGTGTAATAAATCCCAACGATATATCCAACCATTATTCTCATCATAAGCATCTCTAAATCCAACTCCCCAGGAATATCGATAATCAAATGGTTCTATAAAATTACCTCTACTATCTTTCGGATGAAAGAATTTAGTAGCTGGATTAAATATTTTTTTATAATTCAGACTTCTATGCAAAAAGTATTGATAGTCTTCTTTTTTATCCAACGCTTTAGCAATCTGTGATAAGCACCATTCGTCATATACTGTACCCAAAGTCACTGCAACAGGCTGCCTCCTCTCAAACGAATTCACTTCTTCGACTGTTTCCTGTTCTCCGGGAACAAGTGATGGGAAATAACCATTTTTTAAATAAAATTCATCCAATACTCCTGCTTTTGCGTCAGACCACGGAATAAGTGTTTTTTCAGTTATGGCTGTCTTGCAGGCTTCATAAGCCTTCGACAAATTAAAATTCCTCAATCCTTTATTGTAAGCATCTATAAATGTAGCAACTCCATGATTACTATTCATACTATGATTATCCCCCGTAACTACAGGAAATGTTGGCATCCAATAATTATCCCGTTCTTCCGCCATCCGGATATATGAACTCAACATATCTTGCTCAACAGCCGGGTCCATAATAACTCGTAATGGATGTGCTGCTCGAAAGGTGTCCCAAAACCAATCATCTGTATAGAAAGGTACTCCATTGTCATTATGTACCTTTTTATCAAATCCACTATAATAATACCCATCTTCCGAAATGCATACCGGACGTTCACAGACCCGATATATAGAAGTATAAAATACAGTTTTCTGGTCTTCATCATTGCCCTGAACAGATATTTTATTTAATTTTTCATTCCATATATTACGTCCTATCTGTGCTACGCTGTCTACATTATACCCTTCAATTTCCCGATACAGATTCTTTCTTGCCTGTTCGCTACTAATAAATGAAATACCATAACGAATCTTCATCACACGAACCTCTTTGGGGAATTTTAAAACAACACAGCTTCCTCCACTAACCGTTTGCTCTATTCCTTGTTCGGACAGAATTCCACTGGAAACCGGCGCTACTTCCGTCTCCAAATAAATATAAGCCTTATCCCCTTTACCAATTGTTGATCGCCTGAAACTGTATTTCCCGCCACTTTTAGGTTTCCTTTTTTGAATTTAAAATCAGATAGGAACCAGCATGATTATTAAAATCAATTTCATATACAGCTGATTGATGTGAAGGAGCATATTTAACTCTTGCATTCAGACTATCTAATAGAACACTATAATAATAGGGCTTCACTACTTCTTGATCATATTCATATGCAACTACCGGTTTTAATCCCAATGTATCACCCTGATACGGGCTCAAGTTAAACGCAAATCCACCTCGATGTCCAATCAAGAATAATGGCAAACCATTTAAACGATCCCCTGTATAGTCCAAACGTTGAGCATATACTCGCAGCATACTGTTAGGAAGATGTACAGTTGGATAAGTAGGTACTAATAGATGACTTATGTTTCCAATATATGCATTTACATAATCGACAGGAGTCTTCTGATCTTGACACACGCAACCGATTCCTAACAATGGAAAAATGAATATTATTATCAATAACTTTACTTTCTGCATAATACTAATAAATCTTTTTTCAAATATTACTTTACAACCTTACGTGGAGTATATAGCCCCGTAAAGTCATCTTGATCAAATCCTGTTATAGTTATCGGTAAATAACCGATTGTGATAACAACTTTTCCATTTATTACTTTCAACTGTTGTACTCTTCCAAAAATGTCAATCACATTCACCTTTTTCGTATTTGGCAAATACAAAGTTTCTTCTTTACTGTCTTTTTCTGTCCATAAGCACAATTGATTCTTTCCCTGATTATCATAAGCGAAACCATATGATTGACCAATATACTTACCAACAGGAATTGCATGTCTATAATTATTCACCATATTAGAGAAAGCTACAGCAGAAGGTTTCACACTAAGTGATTCATTAAATCTAAGAATTCCAAAAAAGGATTCCGGATTATTCGGGCCAAAAGGCTCATCAGCCATTTCATACCAAAAAACCTTTTTAGCTCCATAATATAAATGAGATAAATAAGTCCGAACTAAATAAGCCGCTTGTTCGTATTCCGTCACAGGAATATACCGATTCGGCTCACCATTATTTTTATAAGTAGTCCATCCTACTTCTGTAACCCACATTTCTGTAGGTACTTTCATCTTTTTCAATCCTCTTTGATGCTCATCATAAAAACCAGAAGCAAATTTTTCTGTTTCAGGGTATATTTTATCATTTACATACGGATGAATAGCTGTAATATCAATGTATGGAGCGGCTCCTCTTTCATTAACAAAGTACTCAATCCACTCATCTTCTCCCGGCCACATCAATTTAATGGATGGATCGACAGACCGTATAGAATCACACATTTGCTTAATAAGATCAGTGAAAGGTTTCCCCCAACCTTGTGGACGCCATTGCTGCCCTTGCGGATGTGGCCAGCGCTTAGACCACCCGCCAAAATTATTCGGCTCATTTTGAGACTCAAACACAGCAAAATGTCCTTTTGTCAATTCCACATACTTTTTTAAGATGGATACGTCTTTATTCCATGTCCAAACTCCTTTATCATTTTGAATACCATCAAATGAATTGATATATCCGAACAAATTAAGCCAGCAAATATGATGACGATCCAAATAGTCCAAATCAGGATCACTATCCAGATTTTCTTCAACAACTCTCTTCCAATTACTTTCATCACGTACCCAGGCTATTCCTAATTTCTGTTGTACAGCTGCAATATTCCATTTCTTATAATCATATCTTGCATAATGCCCACAGATACCAAATGGAGAATCCCAGTCCTTTTTCGTAAGAGTCACATTAGGTATAACACCGAATCCTTCTTCAATCGTATCAGATTCAGGCTGATTCAGCGATAACTTTAAGAGTATAATAACCTAGGTCTTTTTGCTTTAACGGATAATGTACAGCCATGTTCTCATTTCCCTTTATTGTGTACGATTTGCGGCTTAGCACTTTCTTATCAGTATCTAGCAATTCAACTGTCACTTTCTTATAAAATTCGTTCAGCCGTATAAAAGCCTTCCCAGCTTCTCTAACATGGTAAAGCGCTCCTGGCTGATCGAATGTTATTTTAACCGGGAAATTCTTTTCATTATCTACATTAGCTAATGCTATGGTATTACATAACATAAATGTGCACAACATACATATTACAATTACTGTCTTGAATATATTTCTCATATCTAATTTATTTTAGTTGTGTTTTAAAGGAGTATCAGTCATCTCAAAAACTAATGTACCACCATCCATTATTTGCGTATGGGATATGGTATTGGTTATTAAGTTTCCATTCAACATTACAGACTTTACATATTTATTTGTTGACGAATAATTTTGAGCTTTTACTGTGAAAAACTTACCATTTAGCAAATGAATAGTAGCTTGAGGGATTTGAGGAGCGCCTAACACATAATTGCCGCTAACCGGATCTACCGGATAAAATCCCAATGCGCTGAACATATACCATGCCGACATCTGCCCACAATCATCATTACCACACAGTCCATCGGGCTTAGGCAAATAGAACTTATCAAAAATTTCTCTTACTAACTCTGCTGTACGCCACTGTTCCCCCGCAAGAGTATACATATATACCACATGATGACTTGGTTCATTCCCATGTGCATATTGTCCTATTAATCCAGTAACATCACCAACAAAACCTGTACTTTTCACATCGGACTGCAAGAAAAATAAAGAATCCAGCTTGGTTATAAAGACCTCTTTTCCCCCCATTAAATCTATCAAGCCATCAATATCATGCAAAACATGCCAAGTATACTGCCATGCATTCCCCTCTGTATAGTCTCCCCCCGCTGTACCAGCATGAGATAAGGCAAACTTGTCAAAAGGCTCACGCCAGTTACCTTCCGTATCCTTCCCCCTCATCAGTCGACTTTCCGGATCAAACAAGTTCTTATAATAATAAGCTCTCTTCATGAAAAACGATAATCTTCTTCTTTGCCTAATTTCCGTGCCAGTTGTGCTGCACAATAATCATCATAAGCACTTCTAATGTACGGGACACAGCTTCATCTTTAATCAAATCAAACGGATAGTATCCATATTTATCATAGATATTCCATTCTGAACGATAATGATTTCGAGTCAATGTGTTTTTCACTTCACCATATACCTGTTCCGGATCTATCCCCTTAATATCTTTCATACAAGCTTCCACTACTACTGGAATTCCATGGTTACCGATCATACAATAATTTTCCTTTCCCCACAAAGCCCAAATAGGCAAGAATCCCTGCACTTTACTATGAGTTAACATTGTATTTATCATATCAGGAACCTTTTCCGGAACCAATATTGTGTACATAGGATGAGCGGCACGAAAAGTATCCCATAATGAAAATGTTGAATAATATTCACCTGACAAAGAAACAAAAACAGAATCATTAGCCCCACGGTATTTTCCATTTACATCTGCTATATTATTGGGTTGAAAAAAGAGATGGTACATGGATGTATAAAAGTTTCTTTTTTGCTCCACACTTCCTTCTATCTCAACTCGTGATAATATGTCTTCCCATCTTTTGCTACTCCCCTCTTTCACTTGATTAAAATTCCAATGTGCTAATTCTGAATCCATATTCCCGTACGCCCCCTCTATACTGACTGTAGATAAAGCAACTTTAGCCTGTAAAACATCTCCTTTTTTCTGATTAAAATGAAAGACACAAATAGGAGCCTTATTATGTTCATTCCCTTTTATCGTATCAATAGATACAATCGGTTTATCAAACTGAATAATATAATATAATTGCCGTTCTACCCATCCTTTCAAATGATGAAACCCTGATATTGTATAATCATCCGTAACATTCACCTTTGAATTTATGACACGAATTTCATACTGTTCTTCCGTACTAACAGAACCACTTTGAAAATTAATATATACTGCTCCTCCGTCTTGGTCAAAAGAGTATTTATGTATGGCAACATGAGGAGTACAACTTAATTCTACTTTAACATGATTATCGTCTAAATATACAGAATAATATCCTGCGAAGCTATCTCTCTATCTTTAGAATATTTACTCTTAAACTCTTTTCCCGAAACTCCGGAAAATGGCATCATCAACAGATCGCCATATCAGGTATACCGGTTCCATTGAGTTTATTTTGAGTAAATCCCCAAATCAACGAATCATTATAATTATAACCACTACAATGTTCCCAGCCAAAATTTCCTGTTTGAGGCCCTGGCTGAACAAATCCTAATGGACAAGCTGCTGCAGGAGTTGTATGTCCAGTATAAGCAGTACCTACAAACGGATCAACGTATTGAGTCAAATGACTATCTTTCACATCTGTAGATTTGCAAGAATAAAACCCACAAATCAAGAATAAAATAATTATCAGATATATTTTCATACAACTTTACCATTTAATAAATTAATAAGTCTTTCATTCCACCCGTTCTATTCTAAAAGAATAACTGACAGGCCTATTTTCCGGAATCATATATTTAGGGAGAGGTATATCTCCACATGTTGCATTTCCCAATCCCTGTTGTATACAATCCAAATTAAGATAAACTTCTGGCTTCTTTATTTCTTTTAGTTTGAAGTCATGGGCAACCTTCCACAAATCCTGATCGGTATAATGCAAAGCACTAAACTCAAGTTGTCTTTTGACGTTATTTTTAATCCATCTCCCTTTGCGTCTGTAATTGTCACCCAACGGATTTTTTCACGATTCCCCATACTCTGAGACCGCACGTAATGTTCTGATACCATATCATCAACAGTCATATTATAGCACCCTATCATAGCAGATTGAACCCTATCAATATAATTCTCATGAGGACCACAACCATACCATTGAACATTTTCGTATCCGGAAGGCATTACCAATTGAAGCCCCAGGCGACGAATAATCGTCGCATCTGCATATTTCATGAAACTTGCCTCCACATCTATAATACCGTTCTCATAGATAATATATTTTACCGAATATGGGATTTCAATTGGTTTGGGAGCATCTACGTTTACTGTAGCATTAACTATTAACGTTACAAACTTTCCCGTCTCATCTAGTCTATAATTAAAAGAAGATTCTTAATATTTGAGTTATAATAATGTTGGTCTGTATACTTATCATTTCCCACACTACGATACCAGTTGAGCATCAGCCCACCGTTATTATATATCCTTTCTTTTCCACTATATTTCAACGAAAGAAGTTTTCCATTCAACTTATTGAATAGAACTTGGAAATTCGAACCATGTATACCTAAACTATCCTTTAGAACATCAATCTTCAATTCTCTTAAAGATGACAAATCAACCTTTGCAATAGAAGGGCGCTCATTTAAAGAAATTTGCTCTTCTGCTATACAATAACCGGCTTCTGCCCAAGACATTTTATTTTTTGTCAAAAAAATAAATATTCAGGAAAAATTCACTGTCACTATTAATTTTTGTAGTATAAGGTATTGTAAGAGTTGCCTTCTCATTTGGAGGCAAATTAAGCCCTTCGTCTATGGTCCCTTGTTCTATTTCCATTCCATCTTTCAATATCTTCCAAACTACACGGAAATTATTCAAATTCAGAAAATCATAGCCATTACTCACTTCAATCTTACCTGCAGACATTGCCAATGGACGTAATTTTATATACTGATATACTTTCTTCACCTCCAGTAGCTTTGCTGTTACCCGACGGTCAGGCGTCACCAACCCGTTGCAACAAAAATCCGCATCATTCGGTTTATCACCAAAATCCCCTCCATAATAATAATGACTCGTTGGTGCTCCTACTTTATTAATACCTTGATCAACCCAATCCCATATACAAGCACCGATCATACGTTGAGACTTATTTTCAATATACTCCCAGTATTCAGCTAAATTTCCCGGAGCATTTCCCATAGAATGAGCATATTCACATAAAAAGTAAGGCTTATTTGTATCTAACTGATCAAAACGACTCATTCGTGCAATATCAGGATACATCTGCGAATCAATATCAGCAGCATCATTCTTTCCTTCATAGTGTACAGGGCGCGAAGGATCCAATTCTTTCGCTCGTTTATACATTGCGTCAAAATTAACACCGGCTCCTCCCTCATTTCCAAGAGACCAGAAAATAACAGAAGGATGGTTCTTATCTCTTTGGATTACTCTAGTAATTCTATCCAGAAATGCAGGTTGCCAGGAAAGCTTATCACTTAATCCATGATTCCCATGATTCTCAAGGTCAGCCTCATCCATCACATATAGACCATAGTAATCATATAAAGCATACATTTTAGGACTATTGGGATAATGACTAGTACGCACTGTATTAATATTATGTCGCTTCATCAGTTCAATGTCCTTTATCATTGTAGATACAGGTACTGCTTTACCAAATCTCGGGTCTATATCATGCCTATTGGTTCCTTTAAAAAAAACTTGCTCGTTATTTAGATAAACACGTTTATTTTTTATCTCTATTTTACGAAAGCCAAACTTCGAAGATATTGCTCTATCTCTTTACCCTGATCATTTTTTAAAGCCAGAATCACAGTATAAAGTTGCGGAGATTCAGCCGACCACAATAGAGGATTCTCAACCAATGTACAAATGCTTAATCTATTTTCTTTATTTTTGAATAAGTTTTCTATCGGCTGAACCTGATTAGCAACCTGTTTTCCAAAAGGGTCCCAAAGTTGTATTTCAACACTATTCCCTTTCGCAACTTCCCCCCATCATTTTTAATCCACAAATCAACATTTAGTTTTGATGAAAGAAGATCGTCAAACTGAAAATCTGATCGTAAAGAAAAATCACGTATATAGATTTGAGGCGTAGCATAAATATAGACATCACGATGTATACCGCTCAAACGAAACATATCCTGATCTTCAATATAGCTCCCGTCAGTCCAACGATACACTTCTACCGCCAGAATGTTTTCACCTACGTTTACAAACGAAGTTATATCAAATTCCGCATCATTGTTAGCCCCTTGACTATAACCGACTTTACGCCCATTTACCCAAACATACATACCACTATAAACTCCATCAAAATGAAGAAAGATTTTCTTACCATCCCAATCTTTTGGTATTTGAAAATTACGACGATATGAACCAACCGGATTCATCTCTGTCTCATTAGTAACCCTTTTGTGCAGAATTTTTGAAGGAAGATTTTTAAACGGATAATTTACATTTGTATATATAGGAGTACCATATCCCAACATTTCCCAATTAGATGGTACCATTATCTCATCCCAAGTCGAAGTATCATAAGTTGTTTTATAAAAGTCGACCGGACGTTCTGATGGCTGCTTCGCCCAATAAAATTTCCATTGCCCATTTAATGAACTATAAAATGAGGAAGAAGGGGTTTCCCACGGTTTCTCATAATATAATCTATCATTCCGTAAACTTTCTATTGAAGGATATGGTATATAAGTACTATGCCCTGGTTCTTTATTCACAGCAAATATTTGTTCATTCTCCCATTCATGCTTTCCACGGATATTCTCCGGAGGTAGTTTTACTGAGGTTTTAACAAACTTCCAAGTTGTTTCTGAAACATTTGTAGCATATATTGGGGCACCTTCTTTCTCATTTCCCTTAAAAGTCATTCCCCAGTTTGAATTATTATGCAAAATAACATAACGTCCATCCGTATCCGGCACTATACGCCAATGTTGATTCACATTCGCTCTACTATAATCCCATAGATTCAATGGATGTTTACCATTATCTGTATCGACAATATCCAAACTTTTGTCGTAAACGGACTATAAATTACATAACATTCCTTGTAGGGTACAATTCTCCATAATTGTCCTTTAGCTCCTTTCTTTTCTTTTCCAGGAAACACCAGTCATATTGCTCGGACTCTCATGATTATCCAAGACTAACCCCTTTGGACTTACAATTTTATAAAGTACATCTTCTTGAATTTCTTGAGCAATCAAATTGCATTTGCA
>ENA-OQJH01000387-OQJH01000387.1-human-gut-metagenome-genome-assembly--contig:-NODE-387-length-25090-cov-2.364580_pt1 | contig 25090 bp, 25 predicted proteins | sample MGYA00242597_ERZ504763 | MGnify/ENA primary metagenome ERZ504763 (study PRJEB26092, sample SAMD00036359) | human gut metagenome | host: Homo sapiens | study: EMG produced TPA metagenomics assembly of...
CCTTCAAGCACGCCAAAGTTAGCCTTATTGCGTAAAAGGCGCTTGATTGCCCAGTCAAAACGAATATATTTGTCTTCTGTTCCATAAGAATACGTTTTTAGCAAAGGTAAGCATTATATTGATAAAAGGGATAAATTTCAGCCAAAAGTATTATAGAATCATAACCCTTATCAGTATATATAGAAATTACTTGTGAAAGTAGTCCTTCCGTTCCATCTTTTTTACATAAAATTCCCCAATACAGCAGCATTCTACTTATTAACTAATTTATTAACGCACAATTCTTTTTCAGCTTGGTCATGAATTTCGGAAACCATATCTTTGCATCGTGATCACAAAACAACAATAAAACAGATTAACTAACTATTAAAAGAAGAAAGACTATGGCATTAAAGTATGTTGTCAAGAAAAGAGTTTTCGGCTTTGACAAAACAAAGACTGAAAAGTATGTAGCACAGAATGTAATTACCAATACGGTAAATTTCAGAGATTTATGCAAGGAAGTATCCATGTTCGGTATGATTCCCGAAGGCGCAGTGAAACACGTGATTGACGCACTGATTGATGCGTTGAACACGAACCTCAACAAAGGATTGTCTGTGCAATTAGGTGACTTCGGATGTTTCCGTCCGGGCATGAACTGTAAAAGTCAGAATGAAGAAAAAGATGTAGATGCCGATACCGTTCGTCGAGTGAAAATTGTATTTACTCCGGGATATAAATTTAAGGATATGCTGGATAATGTAAGTATCTACAAGACGGAAGGAAACGGCGGCATCTCTTCCGGAAATGGAGGGGGAAATAAACCGGAAAATCCGGACGAAGGCGGTAGCGTGAGGCCCCGGATCCTGCAGCATAAAACTGGAACAAGGGACCACACATAGAAAAGGACTTCTTCCCATAAAAATGAACCTAAAAGTTAGACAAAAACTTTAGGGTTCGCTTAGTCATAGTTACCAGCCTGTATTTTGACCTAAATTAGGATTCTTATAATATTCAGTCTGTGGTATAGGATATAAGTACATCTTATCATCCCAGTTACGTGTTTCAAGCAATTCTTTCTTATAAACAGGCAAGCCGTTTTCCATAGTGATCTTGATGCAATAAATAGCTTTGGTTTTATCACCGATTTTCCAACGGCGGATATCCCAGAACCTATGGTCTTCGAACGCAAGTTCCACTCGTCTTTCACGACGGACGCTTTCAGTAAACGCGTCGCCGCTTGTTGTAATGACAGGCATATCAGCAGCAGCACGCACCTGATTCAGTGCCGCACGTGCAGACAACGGATGGTCATTATCCGTATAATCAGCGTCTTTCCAGGCATCCATGCTTCCGCATAGTTCAGGAGAATTTCCGCATAACGGAATATGATGAAATGGTGCGGTTTCTTTTTCTCATTGGAAGGAGCTAGAGAAACAGTCTCATTCATATACTTCTTCAAATAATAACCTGTGGTAGTCGCTCCGGTTGTTCCGGCACCGTCTTTTCCTCCTTCATAAGACTGGATGGTCGAGTTCATCCATGTATCGCCATTGCAAAGCACCGTTTTATAGAATCTCGGGTCTCTGCCTTCATACGGATTCTGCCCCGGTGTAATCTGTTCCCAGTCAAAGTCTTTTCCATTAGTCATCTGGAAGGCATCCACCAAGTTCTGGTGGGCACGTTGCCTGTTTTCCCCTTTCATAACTGATGGGCAATTGTTAGCTTCAAAATCAAAGCTTTCCCCATTTCTACGTTCAAAAATTAATTGCGGAGATTTCAATACATCGTTTCCACCATTCTTGTCATACAGAGGATCTACATTCGTCTTCGGCAAACTGTACCAGTTCTCTTTTATGATAGCATAAGCCGCATCGGCAGCCGCTTTCCATTTATCGGCATCCTGTGCGGGATTATGCAACAAACTCGCCGCATAAAGAAGAGCACGGGATTTCAATGCCAACGCTGTACCTTTGGTCACACGTCCCGTCTCCGCCCAAAAGTCCTGATGACTGACAGGCAGAGTTTTGGCCGCGTCACTACATTCGTCACAGATATATTTTATCACTTCATTGAAAGAAGTCTTTTCCACGCCGTTGATTTCATCCAAAGCATACGTACGTGTCAAAAGTGGAATATCACCGTATCGTTTAGCCAGTTCGAACAGATAAAAAGCTCGCAACACCCGTAATTCTTCACGATACATGGTAGCTTTGGCAATGTCTTCTTCATACGTGTCGTTCCAGCGGAAACGCTCCAGTTTTTCCTGTGAATAGTTTTCAAGAAATGAATTGACGGAACGGATAGCTCCATAGCACTTCGACCACATATTATCGACTGCATTGTTGGGACTCCAGGCATTGTTATAAAAGTCGTGAACACTATTATCACTCCAGACATAAACAGAATTATCCGTTGCAGACTCCCTCAAAGCCCCGTCGAGCACTCCGAGATCTCCGGGCAACTGGCTATAAACGTAGGTAGCCAAACCTTTCACATTGCTAAGTAGGAATAGGCCTCTTCCCTGTCCAAGCCTGTCGATTCGTCCAATTCGAGCAAGCTACACCCCGATACGGATAATAGCAAACCTGTATATAATAGGATATATTTTCTCATGGTCATCTCACATTTTAGAAGTTAATATTCAACCCGAAATAAACAGAAGTCATATCCGGATAATTGATTTTCAGATCTTCACAGTTCATATACTTCACATGATCGAGCGAAAAAAGATTGTTAGCTCTCGCATACACCTGAATCTTCTCCATTTTCACTTTCTTCGCCCAAGAGGAAGGAAGGTTATAGTAGACATTCAGGTTACGAAGTTTGAAATAGCTCCCGTTCTCCAACCACTGTGTACTGTTTCTGAAGTTATTGGCATTATCCAGCGTAGTCAGGCGGGGGACATTTGCGATGTCTTTCGTTTCTTCCGTCCAGCGGATTCTGTCATTCAGATACCAGTTGGAAATATTCGTGTTGTTTCTCAACGGCCAGTATACGCTGGCAGTGTTCAACATCACACTATAATGGGCTACTCCTTGAAACAGAGCATCCACGCCAAAACCTTTATATTCAAATCCCAAATTAATGCCATAATAAATCTCCGGTATGGCAGTGGAATATCCTATCGCCTTCTGGTCATTGTTGTCAATCACGTTATCGCCATTCAGATCTCTGTACTTGACATCACCTGGACGTACTTCCGAGAATTTCTGCACCGGACTGCTCTTTATGTCCGCCTCATCTCTGAAATAACCGATAGCCTCCCAGCCAAAACACTGCCCGACAGGGTAACCTTTTTTAGACAAATAGCCATACGGCTGATATCCCTCACCATTTTCTACGACTTTACTTTTGGCATAGGAGAAGTTGGCTCCGATATAATAGTTGAAGTCCTTGTATTCCTTTTTCCACATGGCAGAGAGTTCCGTTCCTTTTGTTTCCACCTTTCCTGCATTCATCTGCGGAATAGTAACCCCGATTGCCGATGAGATCAGCCACTTCCGTCAATCAGGATATTAGTGCGCTTGTCATAAAAACCGTCAATAGAAAAAGTCAGTCCCTTGAACAGGCTCATATCCAAACCGATATTATATTTATCCGCAACTTCCAAATCCAGTTGTTCCATTGCCAACACTCCTTCCTTCAGGCTACTTCCGGCAGAAGTATTTCCGGCCTGAAAATAGTAAGCACCGCTTCCTACCCAATATTGCTTATCCATGTCATAATCATAAATATCATATCCGGAGCGTCCGTAAGAAGCACGAAGTTTCAGATAATCAAAAGCGGAAATTTCTTTCATGAAATTCTCGTTCGAAAGTATCCAAGCGGCAGAAATGGCGGGATATGCACGATACTTGTCGTTCTTCCCCAATACGCTGCTGCCAAAACAGTTGGCTACGATATCCACCATATAACGGTTGTCAAAATTATAACCTGCGGTTCCGATGATGTATTGACGGTAACGACTGTTATTAGCCCCTGTCAACGTCATTGATTCTTGACGAAACATAGCACTGGCCGTAAAATCATGTTTATCCCATGTCCGGTGATAATTGACCTTCGCTTCAAAATTGGCATGTATGTATTGATTGGCCAATCCTTTGTTGCTGATTTCCAGTTCATCGTTAGGATTTCCGTAATTCGTGTAAATCGGTTCTCCATCTGTGCCTTTTTCAATGGTCTGGTACATAAAACTTTTCTTGGCTGTTTCCTGATAGGTCGCATTATTATCATAAGCAATAGCGAGTTCCGCACTCAACCCGCGAGTCAATACAGACAAATCCTGCACTAACCGCAAATCCGCCTGCAACATACGCTGATTCAGTTTATAATAACCTACGTCCGCCAGATTGGCTATCGGGTTTGTTTTCAGCACATTGTTACTGCCCCAGAATCCATTCTGTGTCTGCACGGGAAATGCGGCGGACGGGGTGTTGAAAATCTGTTCAAACAAAGTAGCTTCCGACGTGGTGGGACGCTTGGTCTCTCGCAGCATACCGAGCATACTCAATTTCAATTTTGTCGCGTCCGTAATATCCACATCCAGATTCATGCGAAGATTGAGGAAGTATTTCTTCATCTGGGAGTTATAGCGATCTGTATAATCAGTGTACTTGCTATTCAGCAGTCCCATATCGTTTTTGTAATTGAGGACACTGAAATAACGAAGCCGCTTGCCACCTCCGCGGAAAGTGATGTCCAGTTGATGACTGGTTGTATGATTGCGTAACGCTTCTTTCTGCCAGTCCACATTCGGATAAAGATCACTATTGCCTCCGGACAGGAAAGAAGCCTCATCCATGTCCGGTTGCAAACCATCATATCTCAATGCTTCATTACGGGCTTTGGCATAGGTATAAGCATCGGCAAATTCCGGCTGATTAACAGGGAAGCCTAAACCAAACTTATAGTCTACTTTTATATCCTTCTGGCTATATATACCGCGTTTGGTAGTTATCAATACCACTCCGTTGCGCCTCTGCCTCCCCAAAGAGCAGTAGCAGCACCGTCTTTCAAAACGGATATTGATTCTATTTCCGAAAGGTTGATATATTCGAGAGGGCGTGCAAAACCATCTACTACAAATAAAGGTGTATCTCCATTCAAAGAACCGCGTCCCCGCACATTGAGACGAGATTTATCTGTGCCCCAACTAGTGTTCTGCATCACACTCAATCCCGGCAACAAGCATAAATGGCATTGTAAGGACTAGTGGCAGCATTTTTATCTAATTCATTCGAATAAATGGTAGAGACAGCCTGTGTCTTCCGTAATTCAGTAGTCGTCTGTGTGCCCAGATCGATTACCTTATCTTGTCCTTCATTATTTTGCGCTATACCCGTAGTGGCAAACGCCAACGAGAAAGCTACGATATAAAGTGATTTATTCATAATCATTCTTCTTATTGTTCAACGATTTGATTATTACCAACCCGGATTCTGAATCAATCCATATTTCTTGTTTATCTCATCTATAGGCAGAGGCAACAGGAAATACTTGTCGTTCCACTTTTCAGGTTTTGCATACTGACGCGTTTCCGCCATTGCATGAGATACGGTATAAGAAAAGCCGCTTGGCTCACCGGCCGCTTTTTTAATAATCAGACGTGACAATTGTCCGGTAAATATATCTGAGCGTTTCCAACGTACCAGATCGAAATAACGTACTTCTTCATAGCCGAATTCAATGGCTCTTTCGCGTAATATGCTTCACGCAACGGTTTGCCGGCCGGAACATCTGTTGCCGAAATCGCAGGCATACCCGCACGCAGTCTGGTTTTATTCAGATAATCATAAGCCGTATTACCAAACTCATCACGGACTTCCGCCTTATTCAATTCGTTCATCGCTTCGGCCATATTCAAATAGACCTCCGGAAGGCGGATCAACGGACAAGAATAAAATTTACCATTCACTTCGTCATTGAAGTTCCGTATGAATTTTCTCATGGCAACCCCATTGTAACTCATTCGTCCGTCTTTATAAGGCGCCTGGGTGGCTCCTTCGTAAATTTGCACTTCTGGGCGCCCCTAAACTTATCTCCATTCACAGCAACCGTTTCATATAAGCGGATGTCTCTTCTGGGGTTTCCGTCCTTATCAAAGAAAGGGAATTTTTATGGTCCGGATTGTTCCAGTCGAATTCTGTTCCGTCTTTCATCTGAAACATATCGACATAAGTCAATGTAGGAGAAGCAACTCCATAACGTACCTGGGCAAACGGAAGCTTTCCCGTAGCATAAGTGGTGAATCTTCTGGAAGAAATCAAGACTTCACCGTTATGGCGATTGAAATATCCTGCTGCAAAATCATCGCGGGGATTACCTGTATTCACCAGTTGATAAGCATCTGAGTTCTTTTTATTAGCCGCATAAATTCTAACCCGGCATCCAACGCCTTCTGCCACCTGTCCGGTGAATAGTTGCCATACCAAGTAAGGAACTGAGACGAAGCATCTCCTTCCAGATAGGGCTTTTCAGCATTAAATAAAGGACTCGCCACAAACTGAAGCACTCTGGACTTTAACGCTAAAGCAGAAGCAGCCGTCATTCGTCCGTCATTATCTGCATTCACCTGCCAAGCAGTACAGAGGCCGCCGCATCCAGTAATCCAACAATCTTCTGTACGGTTTCTTCTACTGTCATACGGGGAAATTTCATCGCATCTTCTGCCGTATATGCATGGTCTATCCACGGCATACCACCATAATAACGGAGCATTTGAGAATAATGATAGGCAATGATTACTTGCGCTTCCGCTTTTCCTATCGCTTTCTCATCCGCAGTCATATCCGGCACTCTATCCACATTCTCAATGTAAATGTAGGCTCTTCGAATACCATAAACCGGCCCTACTCCTATCGTAGTATTGGCGACATCCAACCGATATGAAGATGTTCCAGATATGTATTTGTTCCGTCCACTGTTCCTGTATAGAATTTAGGCGCTCCCTTTTTCGTCCAGTCACCCAGATCGGTTAGCATTTCCAGAACGCATATCCAGACGTCCTTGCATCGGCAGATAATCCGGCAGGGAATGATAAGTTTCCGCCAGTGCCTGCTCAGCATATACCTTTTTGTTAAAAACAGAATCGATATTCTGTTCGTTACTTATCGGCTTATCCAGAAATTTCTCTCCAAATTTAAGGTCTTCGCACCCTATCAGTGTCAATACAGAGAGAGAAAGACAACCTATATATTTTTTATAGTTTTTCATTGTCAGCACTATTAAAAGGTTAGATTAATACCTAAATTATATATTTTAATGATAGGGTAAGAATCCGCATTATTCGGATTACATTCAGGGTCCATGATGTCAAACTTATCAAAAGTCAGCAGATTATAGCCTGTCAGTTTTATGCCTAACTGCTGGATACCCAGTTTCTTCAACATCTTCTTATCTGTGAAGTTATATCCTATTGTCACATTCTTCAGCTTCAAATAAGAACCGTCTCGCACCCACAAAGAGGAGGAACGCATATTATAGACTGCATTTGTCTCTGTAAACCGCGGTGTAGTAGCTGTATTAGCTGTTTCCGGTGTCCAGCGCGTATCTGCATGGAACTGCATCAAACCACGGATTTTACCATTACCAAAAGGTTCTCTGAAAGCTCCGTCCAGCAACAAAGAGCGTTGTGCAGCACCAGTCCAGTTCATCGTCAGGAAAAGCCTTTGTAATTGATACCATAATTCAATCCGAATGTATAAGCCGGACGAGTCGGGTTTCCAATAATAGTCTGGTCGTCGGAAGTAATTTCCTCATCACCGTTCAAATCCCGGTATTTCACATCACCCGGCTTCACAGACACACCCGGATCGGGCAGACCTGCCACCAGTTTGCCGTTCTCTCCGAAGTCCGCTTCTGTATAGAAACCGTCCGCCACATACCCGAAGAGTGTTCCGACCGGATTTCCTGTCCGCCACATATAAGGTTCATTAGGCTCAACTTCGTCTTGGAAAATAATCTTATTCTTTGAATAGGAAACGTTTGCCTGAACATTATACTGAACCTGCCCGATCTTGTCATTCCACCTCACTTCTACCTCATATCCACGGTTTTTCACTTTACCCATATTTACAGCAGGTAGAATAGATGAAGTCAATCCCGTTAATAAAGGTACTGTCTTACGATTGATGAGAATATCCTTACGTTCTTCGAGGAAATAGTCCAAAGAGATTTTCAGACGGCTCTTCAAGAAATGAACGTCCAATCCATAGTTCTGTTTCAGCGCAGTTCCCAAGTCACATTCGGATTGCCCAAACGCTTCTCCAATGCACCCAAAATTAACGCCTTACTGTTATAACCAAAGTTGAATCCATACTTATTGTTATTCCACCCGTCTACTCCGCTCAGATTCACATCATAAGAATCCGGCAAGAACAAAAAGCGGTTATTTCCAAGATTGTCATTTCCGACCAAGCCGACAGAAGCACGGAATTTCAGATAATCAACCACCTTCTGTTTTTTCATGAAGGCCTCTTCCGACAGGATATAACCGATGGAACCGGCAGGAAACGCACCGAATCTCTTACCCGGAGCAAAATTCTCAGAACCATTATAACCGAAGTTAACTTCTGCCATATAACGAGATTTGTAATCATACGTCAGACGGCCTACAAAACCGATGTAAGCAGACGGTACTCCCACCCACTGAGCGGATAGTATTTCTTACTCTGATTGTACAAGAACAATCCCCCGACATTATGAAAACCAAACTTACGGTTATATCTCAAGCTTGCTTCCAGATACCAGTCTCGTGCCCGCGAAGAAGTTTCCTCATATTGCAAGTTCTTATTTTCTCCTTTGATCTTATAAACAATATTCTTGTTGAAATCCGGCGAATCATAACCAAGTGACGGATCTTCCAAAGAAGATTGATAGAAAGGCATAAATTGTTCCACTTGCCCTTTACGTTTTTTGGTAAAGCCATAACTCGTATTATAAGCACCTTTTATTTCCGCCGACAACCCTTTGGTTATGAAGTCTAACTTCTGATTCAACAGAAGGTCCAGATTCATCGTATTATTAATAGCTGTTGAGTAACCTGTCCCATAACACTTAGGCAAAGCACTATTGCCCAGATTGATTTTATTATCAAAACGTTCTTCGGGGGTAACTATGAGTTGTCCGTCAATCACACCCGGACTACTGAACGGAGTTGTCTGATTAATCAGTGTCCAAATCGAATTAGTCGCATCATTAATCATCGGCTCATTTCGGTTACCTACAATCCCGCCGATACCGATCTTCAGCGTGGTAGTCTTAGTTACATTAAAGTCTAAATTCGCGCGATAATTATATCTTTTGTATTTATAATTATTATCATACCCCACTCCTTCAAACTGTTTCAGCAAGCCATTCTGATATAAGAAACCTAAAGATATGAAGTAACGTATATCCTTTGTTCCTCCGGAAATATTAAGGTTATGCTGCGTTTGCACAGATGTTTTATTAAGCAGGTACTTTCTCCAGTCGATACTGGGTACATAATAGGTTCATCATTCAATCTGAACCGTTCAAACTGCATAATTATTAAACACCAAATCGTTCTCGGTAGCATTTGGCTTATCATTTGTTATAATCTCATTTCTCAAAGTAGCATACGTATAGCTATCTGCCATTTTAAGCATTCGGGTAGGCATCTGGATACCAACTGAAGAATTCACTGAGATTTTCGCTTTACCTTCTTTACCACGACGTGTAGTCACCAAAATTACACCATTTGCACCACGCACACCGAACACGGCAGTAGCAGAAGCGTCTTTCAGAACCGTCACGCTCTCTATTTCATTCGGGTCCATTTGATAAAACGAACGTTCTATACCATCCACCAAAATCAAAGGAGAGGAAGCACTTTCTGTTAAGGAACCCACTCCGCGAATAAATACCTTAGGGTCCTCCTGCCCCGGCTGACCGCTAGTCTGAACGGATGAAAGTCCTGTAATCTGGCCCGCCAGCGAATTGGCCACACTTGCATTCGGCGAACGTATCAACGCCTCATTGTTTACAGCAGAAATAGCTCCTGTCAGAGTTTCTTTCTTTTGTGTACCATAGGCCACAACTGTAACTTCCTGAAGTTCATTGGCCGTTTCTTTTAAAATAATTTTCAGTTGTTTGCGTCCATTTAATGGCACTTCTTGAGGTTCATATCCCATGAACGAAATTTGCAGAACTGCTTTTTGAAGATTGCTTACTTTTAAATGGAAAACACCATTCATGTCAGTAATAGCACCGTTAGCCGTGCCTTTTTCCTTTACATTGGCACCAATCACCTCTAAGTTGGATTCATCCAATACAGTTCCCGTTACTGTATTTTGCGCCCATGCCAAGAGCGAACAACACATAAGCATTAACGTACTAATGCACCTCTTGCATCTTTTTAGTCTCGTTAGTTTGTTCATAATAATAAATTTAAGAATTTGAAATAGGTTTGTTAAAAACACTCGCCGCAAAATAAGTGAATATAACAGTTTTTAAGATACAATTATCATACTAAAAAGGGACAAAATAGTACAAAACAAGAAATAAAAAGCATTAAAATTAGCTGTATTACTCATAGTATCAGGATGTCACGTTAGAAAAATACAGCCTATTCATCGTTTCTTCCTGACTTTACCATACTCGAGAGGTGATACTCAAAAAGTTAATTTACCAAGTTCTTCTTTCATCATAAATCTATGCCAACTTCACATACCATTACCAGACTCCATTGAATAGTTCATAAATAAATTAAAATTGAACTATTGACATACCTATTAGACTTATTATTCTCCTTTATTAATCAAATTATTCCCTATCTTTGACTCCAGAAATTCAAACCTAATACAAAAAACCCATGAAGAAACAACTACTCTCTTGCTGCTTGGCTGCATTGGGACTGACAGCAATTCAAGCGCAAAGCTTCAACGAGTGGAAAGATCCGGAAGTGAATTCCGTAAACCGTTCCGCTATGCACACTAATTACTTTGCTTTCGCATCGGCTGATGAAGCTAAAGCCGGCATTAAAGAAAATTCCGCGAATTTCATGACCCTGAACGGTCTTTGGAAATTCAACTGGGTGAGACACGCAGACGCGCGCCCGACTGATTTTTATCAGACTAATTTCAACGACAAAGGTTGGGATGACCTTCAAGTTCCCGGCGTTTGGGAGTTGAACGGCTACGGTGACCCTATCTATGTCAACGTAGGATATGCCTGGAGAAGCCAATTCAAAAACAACCCTCCGCTAGTACCGACAGAAAACAACCACGTAGGCTCTTACCGCAAAGAAATCATCCTTCCTGCCGACTGGAAAGGCAAAGAAATTTTCGCACATTTCGGCTCGGTAACGTCCAATATGTACCTTTGGGTGAACGGACGCTACGTAGGATATAGCGAAGACAGCAAACTGGAAGCTGAATTCAACCTGACTAACTACCTGAAACCGGGTAAGAACGTCATCGCCTTTCAAGTTTTCCGCTGGTGCACGGTAGTTACCTGGAAGATCAGGACTTCTTCCGCTACTCCGGCGTAGGACGCGACTGTTATCTTTACGCACGCGACAAGAAATACATCCAGGATATTCGCATCACTCCCGATTTGGACAGCCAATATAAAGACGGTACATTAAATATAGCCGTTGACCTGAAAGGAAGCGGCACAGTAGCTTTGGACTTGACAGATGTTCAAGGCAACAGCGTAACGACTGCCGACCTGAAAGGTTCGGGCAAATTAAACACGACCCTGTCCGTCTCCAATCCGGCGAAATGGACTGCTGAAACGCCTAATCTCTACACGCTGACCGCTACACTGAAAAACGGCAACAACGTAGTAGAAGTAATCCCTGTTAAAGTAGGTTTCCGCAAGATTGAATTGAAAGGCGGACAGATACTCGTAAACGGACAACCGGTACTCTTCAAAGGAGCCGACCGTCACGAAATGGACCCGGACGGCGGTTATGTGGTTTCTACCGAACGTATGCTGCAAGATATCAAAGTGATGAAAGAACTCAATATCAACGCCGTGCGTACCTGCCATTACCCGGACGACAACCGTTGGTATGACCTATGCGACCAATACGGTCTATATGTAGTAGCCGAGGCAAACGTAGAATCTCACGGAATGGGCTACGGCGACCAGACACTGGCAAAGAACCCAATCTACGCCAAAGCCCACATGGAACGTAACCAACGCAACGTACAACGTGGTTACAACCATCCGTCCATCATCTTCTGGTCATTGGGTAATGAAGCCGGCATGGGACCGAACTTTGAAAAATGCTACACTTGGATTAAGAATGAAGACAAGACACGTGCCGTACAGTACGAACAAGCAGGAACCAGCGAATTCACCGATATTTTCTGCCCGATGTACTATGACTACGACGCTTGTATCAAATATAGCGAAGGCAATATCCAAAAGCCGTTAATCCAATGTGAATACGCGCACGCTATGGGTAATTCACAGGAGGATTCAAAGAATACTGGGACATCATCCGCAAATATCCGAAATATCAGGGCGGATTTATCTGGGACTTCGTAGACCAGTCCTGCCACTGGAAAAACAAAGACGGAGTAAGCATCTACGGCTATGGCGGCGACTTCAACAAATACGACGCTTCGGATAATAACTTCAACGACAACGGTTTGATTAGCCCCGACCGCGTACCCAATCCGCATGCATACGAAGTAGCTTATTTCTATCAGGATATATGGACGACTCCTGCTGATCTTGCCAAAGGCGAAATCAACATCTTCAACGAGTATTTCTTCCGCGACTTATCTGCTTATTACATGGAATGGCAATTACTGGCAAACGGAGAAGTAGTGCAAACAGGCATCGTATCCGACCTGAAAGTAGCGCCCCAACAAACTGTGAAAGTGCAAATTCCATTTGACACAAAGAACATCTGTCCTTGCAAAGAACTGCTACTCAACGTGAGCTACAAACTGAAAGCCGCCGAAACACTGCTGCCGGCCGGAACCACCATCGCTTACGACCAACTAAGCATCCGTGACTACAAAGCACCGGAACTGAAACTGGAAAACCAACAGGCATCTAACCTTCCGGTCATCGTGCCCACCATTTTGGACAACGACCGCAACTTCCTGATTGTGAAAGGTGAAAACTTCTCTATGGATTTCAACAAACACAATGGTTATCTCTGCCGTTACGACGTCAACGGCATGCAACTGATGGAAGATGGCAGCGCACTGACTCCTAACTTCTGGCGTGCACCGACCGACAATGACTTCGGAGCCGGACTGCAACACAAATATGCCGCCTGGAAGAATCCGGAACTGAAACTGACTTCTCTGAAACATGCTATTGAAAACGATCAGGCAGTGGTTCGTGCCGAATATGACATGAAGTCGATTGGCGGAACATTATCGCTGACTTACACCATTAACAACAAGGGAGCAGTGAAAATTACCCAAAAGATGGCGGCAGACAAAAGCAAGAAAGTTTCTGACATGTTCCGTTTCGGTATGCAAATGCGTATGCCGGTCAACTTCAACGAGATAGAATATTACGGCCGTGGTCCGGGAGAAAACTATGCCGACCGCAACCACGCGGCAATGTTAGGAAAATATCGCCAGACAGTGGAAGAACAATTCTATCCTTACATCCGCCCGCAGGAAACCGGAACAAAAACGGATATCCGCTGGTGGAGACTTCTGAACATCAGTGGCAACGGACTGCAATTCGTATCGAGTGCTCCTTTCTCCGCTTCTGCCCTGAATTACACCATCGAGTCATTGGATGACGGCGACGGCAAAGACCAGCGTCACTCACCGGAAGTAGAAAAGGCAGACTTCACCAACTTCTGTATCGACAAGGCACAAACCGGACTTGCCTGTGTCAACAGCTGGGGAGCTATTGCACTGGAAAAATATCGTCTTCCTTATCAGGATTATGAGTTAAGTTTTATTATGACTCCTGTATATCATAAAATAAAGTAAAAAACATAGTTAAAAAACACGGTATCAGAGAACAAGAATACCGAATTTAAAGTACTTTTGCAACCGAAACTAAATTAAGGAATTTAGTTTCCGGTTTTTCTTCCTTAACCCCCTTATCTATATGGATGAACAGCACACTGGCAACAAACGCATTAAATTAAAAAACAGATATTTATAAGTATGAAAAGTAGAATTGTTTTATTTGCATTTTGCGTAGCCCTCTTGTCTAGTTGTGGCAATAAGGGCAATGACACAGGAAAGGTTCCTGAATATGCAGTACAAGAGTTACAAAAAACGACTGCTAATTTAACAACTGCCTATCCGGCTACAATTAAAGGAAAACAAGATGTAGAAATCCGCCCCCAAGTATCGGGCTTCATCACGAAACTCTGTGTAGACGAAGGAGCAACTGTCCGTAAAGGACAAGTGTTGTTCATTGTTGATCCGACTCAATACGAAGCAGCTGTACGCACTGCCAAAGCAGCAGTGGCTACAGCAGAAGCAGCAGTGAGTACTCAACAGATGACGTATGACAATAAGAAAGAGTTGAACAAAAAGCAAATCATCAGTGACTATGACCTGGCAATGGCAGAAAATTCCCTGGCACAGACCAAAGCCCAATTGGCACAAGCAAAAGCACAACTGACCACTGCTCAACAGAACTTGTCATTCACACAGGTTAAAAGTCCGTCAGATGGCGTTATCAACAATATCCCTTATCGTGTAGGAGCATTGGTAAGTCCTTCTATCGCTACACCGATGACTACTGTTTCCGAGATTGACGAAGTATATGTATACTTCTCAATGACAGAAAAGGAATTGCTGGCAATGACCAAGTCCGGTAGCACTATCAAAGAAGAAATCAGCAAAATACCGACTATCAAACTGCAATTAATTGATGGTTCCACATACGATATAGAGGGTAAAGTAGATGCTATCACAGGTGTTATCGACCAATCTACCGGTTCGGTAAGCATCCGTGCTATCTTCCCGAATAAGGAACATGTATTGCGTAGCGGAGGTACTGCAAACGTTCTGATTCCTTATACCATGGAGAATGTAATCACTATACCGCAGTCTGCAACAGTAGAAATCCAGGATAAGAAGTTCGTTTATGTTTTGCAACCGGACAACACGGTAAAATATACAGAAATCAAAATCTTCAATCTGGATAACGGAAAAGAGTACTTGGTTACTTCCGGTTTGAATTCAGGAGATAAAATCGTAATCGAAGGAGTACAAAACCTGAAAGACGGTCAGAAGGTTCAGCCTATCACACCGGCGCAAAAAGAAGCAAACTATCAACAACATTTGAAAGACCAACACGACGGTAATTTAGCCACAGCCTTCAACTAATAATCAGATAATCATTATGAAATTAGATAGATTTATTAACCGTCCGGTACTATCAACCGTTATTTCTATCCTGATAGTCATCCTGGGGGCTATCGGATTGGCGACACTGCCTATCACGCAGTATCCGGACATCGCGCCTCCTACCGTTTCGGTAAGAGCCACCTATACGGGAGCCAGTGCATCGACCGTATTGAATTCCGTGATTGCTCCGTTGGAGGAACAAATCAACGGTGTAGAAAACATGATGTATATGACCTCAACTGCGTCAAACACGGGTTCCGGTGATATATCCATATATTTCAAACAAGGAACAGACCCGGACATGGCTGCCGTCAATGTGCAAAACCGTGTCTCTATGGCACAAGGTCTGCTGCCTGCCGAAGTAACTAGAGTCGGTGTAACCACTCAAAAACGCCAGACTTCCATGCTGGTAGTATTCTCTCTCTATGATGAGACAGATACATATAGCGAATCGTTTATTGAAAACTATGCTAAGATCAACCTGATTCCTCAAGTACAACGTGTACCGGGTGTGGGTGACGCCACGTTTTGGGTCAGGATTATTCTATGCGTATCTGGTTACGGCCGGACGTCATGGCACAATACAAGCTCGTTCCCGGTGATGTTTCCGCTGCTCTGGCAGAACAGAATGTCGAAGCTGCTCCAGGACAGTTCGGTGAACGCAGTAACCAGACTTCCAATACACCATCCGTTATAAAGGACGCTTGCAACAGCCTGAAGAGTTTGAAAATATCGTTATCAAATCTCTTCCTGACGGTGAAGTACTCCGTCTGAAAGATATAGCAGAAATTCAGCTGGACCGCTTGGGATATAACTTTACCAACCGGGTAGACGGGCACAAGTCTGTGACTTGTATCGTATACCAGATGGCAGGAACCAATGCGACACAGACCATCAGTGATATTGAAGCATTGCTGGATGAAGCATCAAAAACGTTGCCTACCGGATTGAAGCTGAACATCTCCATGAATGCCAACGACTTCCTTTTCGCTTCTATCCATGAAGTGTTGAAGACGTTGATCGAAGCATTTATCCTGGTGTTTATCGTAGTGTATATCTTCTTGCAGGATTTACGTTCCACATTGATTCCGACTATCGCCATTCCGGTAGCTCTGATCGGTACTTTCTTCATCCTGTCTCTGGTAGGATTCAGTTTGAACTTGTTGACATTATGTGCGCTCGTGCTTGCTATTGCGATTGTGGTCGACGACGCGATTGTGGTCGTCGAGGGTGTGCATGCCAAGCTTGACCAAGGTTATACATCTGCCCGTCTGGCTTCTATCGATGCCATGAATGAATTGGGTGGTGCTATCGTATCTATTACGCTGGTCATGATGGCCGTATTCGTTCCGGTAAGTTTCATGGGAGGTACAGCAGGAACATTCTATCGTCAGTTCGGTATGACTATGGCTATCGCTATCGGTCTGTCCGCATTGAACGCATTGACTTTGAGTCCGGCTTTGTGTGCCGTTCTTCTGAAACCTCACAAAAAAGAAGATGGAACAACGGAAGACGCCACATTGAAAGAACGTATGAAAGTAGCCTATACGGCAGCCCATACAACCATGATCAACAGATATACCGAGGCTATCGGAAAGATGTTGCATCCGGGAATTACACTTACTTTCACGCTTATTGCCATTCTTGGCATGATCTTTGGTTTGTTCAGTATCAATCCGATAGTTACTGCAATTTTCGTAGTGCTTAGTATTCTGGCACTGATCGGAATGAGTACGAAGAAGTTTAAAAACAGATTCAACGATACATACGAATCAATCCTGAAACGTTATAAGAAACGAGTACTGTTCTTTATCCAGAAGAAATGGTTGTCTATGGGATTAGTTGTCGCTTCCATTGCGATACTTGTATTCTTCATGAACACCACTCCGACAGGTATGGTGCCTAATGAAGATACCGGAACGCTGATGGGAGCAGTGACATTGCCTCCGGGTACTTCCCAAGACCGTTCTGAAAAATCCTGGCACGTGTAGACAGTCTGATCGCTTCCGATCCTGCGGTATTGTCACGTACCATGATTTCCGGATTCAGCTTTATCGGTGGGCAGGGACCGTCATACGGTTCTTTCATCATCAAACTGAAAGACTGGGACGAACGTTCCATGATACAGAATTCAGACGTTGTAGTCGGTTCCTTGTATATGCGTGCACAAAAGATTATCAAAGAAGCACAGGTATTGTTCTTCGCTCCTCCTATGATCCCGGGTTACTCGGCATCTACGGATATTGAGGTAAATATGCAAGATAAGACCGGCGGTGACTGAACAAATTCTTCGATGTGGTTAATGATTATACGGCAGCACTGGAAGCACGTCCGGAAATCAATTCGGCAAAGACTTCCTTCAACCCGAATTTCCCGCAATACATGATCGACATCGATGCAGCAGCTTGTAAAAAAGCAGGTATCAGCCCGAGCGATATCCTCACTACCATGCAAGGATATTACGGAGGTTTGTATGCATCCAACTTCAACCGTTTCGGTAAGATGTATCGTGTTATGATTCAGTCAGATCCATTGTCACGCAAAAACTTGGAATCTTTGAAGAATATCAAGGTGCGTAATAGTGCAGGTGAGATGGCCCCGATTGCCCAGTTCATCTCTGTGGAGAAAGTATATGGTCCGGATATTATCAGCCGTTTCAACCTTTATACCTCTATGAAAGTAATGGTAGCTCCGGCAAGCGGTTATACATCCGGTCAGGCATTGACTGCCCTCGCCGAGGTTGCCCAAGAAAACCTGCCTACCGGTTATACGTATGAATTAGGAGGTATGGCGCGTGAAGAGGCTCAAAGTAGCGGAAGTGCTACTGGACTGATTTTTGTGCTCTGTTTCGTATTCGTTTACTTATTATTGAGTGCACAGTACGAAAGTTACATTCTTCCGCTGGCTGTATTGTTATCCGTTCCGTTCGGTCTGTTAGGCAGCTTCCTGTTTGTGAACGGTGTAAGTGCTATCGGTAATATTTCGGCATTGAAGATGATTCTGGGTACGATGTCCAATAATATCTATATGCAGATCGCGTTAATCATGTTGATGGGTCTGTTGGCAAAGAATGCCATCCTGATTGTAGAGTTCGCCCTCGACCGTCGTAAGATGGGTATGAGTATCACATGGGCAGCCGTATTGGGTGCCGGTGCCCGTCTCCGCCCGATTTTGATGACATCATTGGCTATGGTAGTCGGTTTGCTTCCGTTGATGTTTGCCTTCGGTGTAGGCGCTCACGGTAACCGTACACTGGGTACAGCTTCTATCGGTGGTATGTTAATCGGTATGATTTGCCAGATTTTCATCGTTCCTGTCTTGTTTGTTATCTTCCAGTATCTGCAAGAGAAAGTTAAACCGATGGAATGGGAAGATATCGACAATACAGATGCCGTAACAGAGATTGAACAATACGCTAAATAATGAAATTCGATATGAAGAAACAGATTCTATATATGTTGTGCGCAACTGCTCTCTTGAGCAGCTGCCACATCTATAAGTCGTATGACAGACCCGAAGACATCACTACTTCCGGCCTGTATCGCGATCCGGTAGCGGATAATGATACACTGGTTTCGGATACAGCCAACTTCGGTAATCTGCCGTGGAGAGAAGTCTTCACCGACCCACAACTCCAGTCTCTCATCGAAACGGGACTGAAACAAAATACGGACCTCTTGTCCGCCGCTCAAAATGTGAAAGCAGCAGAAGCGTCCCTCATGTCGGCACGCCTGGCTTATGCCCCGTCATTAGGATTGTCTCCGCAAGGAACGATCAGCAGCTTTGACAAGAATGCAGCTACAAAAACTTATTCATTACCTGTCACAGCCAGTTGGCAAGTCGATTTATTCGGTCAGTTGCTGAACGCCAAACGAGGTGCCCAAGTTGCTCTGAAGCAAACAAAGGCTTATCGCCAGGCAGTACAGACACAGGTGATCTCTAACATCGCCAATATGTATTATACATTAATGATGTTGGACCGCCAGTTGGAAATAACCAAAGCTACGGCAGAAATCCTGAAAAAGAATGCCGAAACAATGGAAGCCATGAAGGACGCTGCCATGTACAACATCAATTCTGCCGGCGTGGAACAAAGCAAAGCTGCTTATGCGCAGGTACTCGCCAGCATCCCTGATATCGAACAGAGCATCCGCGAAACGGAAAACGCATTGTCTACTCTTTTAGGCGAAGCTCCCCACGCCATCAAACGTGGTGTATTGGAAGCACAAGTGCTTCGACCGAACTTTCGGCTGGTGTACCCATCCAGTTGTTATCCAATCGTCCGGACGTAAAAGCAGCAGAAATGTCATTGGCAGGCTGCTATTATGACACCAACTCCGCACGTGCCGCTTTCTATCCGCAAATCACGCTTAGCGGTTCGGCAGGATGGACTAATAATTCCGGAGCCGGCATCGTTAATCCTGGTAAATTACTGGCTTCTGTTGTCGGTTCGCTGACACAGCCATTGTTCTACCGGGGACAAAACATTGCTCGTCTGAAAGCTGCCAAAGCCCAGGAAGAATCTGCGAAGTTATCTTTCCAGCAGGCCTTGTTGAATGCCGGTAGTGAAGTCAGCAATGCGCTAAGTTTATACCAAAAGACGAGTGAAAAGGTAGAATCTCGTCAAATGCAAGTAGAATCTGCCAAAAAAAGCTTCGGAAGATACAAAAGAATTGTTTAACTTAGGGACTTCAACCTACCTGGAAGTATTGTCTGCACAGCAGGCTTACTTGAGCGCACAAATCTCACAGGTTTCTGATTGCTTTGATCGGATGCAGGCCGTAGTAAGCCTTTACCAGGCACTGGGTGGTGGAAGAGAAGAATAACTTTAAACATATACTATTATGATTAGTCCGTTAGCTTACGTAGATCCCGAAGCAAAGCTGGGCAAGAATGTAACTGTTCTGCCTTTTGCCTACATTGAAAAGAATGTAGAGATCGGGGATGACTGTGTCATCATGTCTTACGCTAGTATCCTGCAAGGTACTAAAATGGGAAAAGGAAACAAGGTACATCAGAATGCTGTCCTCGGAGCGGAACCACAAGATTTCCACTATACTGGAGAAGAAAGCAGTCTAATTATCGGAGATAATAACGATATTCGTGAGAATGTAGTAATCAGCCGCGCTACATTTGGCGGCAACGCTACCAAAATCGGAAACGGAAACTACCTGATGGACAAAGTACATCTTTGCCATGATGTACAAATCAACAATAACTGTGTAGTAGGCATCGGCACTACTATCGCTGGTGAATGTACGTTGGATGACAGTGCTATTCTAAGTGGAAACGTTACCCTGCATCAGTATTGCCACATAGGTAGCTGGACATTAGTACAAAGCGGCTGCCGTATATCTAAAGATGTACCTCCGTACGTTATCATGTCAGGAAATCCGGTAGCATATCATGCGTAAACGCCGTAGTTCTTTCTCAACATCGCAATACATCAGAAAGAATCCTTCGTCACATCGCTAATGCATACCGTTTGATTTATCAGGGTAATTTCAGTGTTCAGGATGCCGTACAGAAAATTATCGATCAGGTTCCTATGAGTGAAGAAATCGAGAATATTGTAAATTTCGTGAAGAACTCGGAAAGAGGTATTGTGAAATAAACAATGTAATATCTATAAGAAGAAAGGGTGATGCTTGAAGAAAAGCGTCACCCTTCTTTTTATAGATGGATGACGCAAAAGATAATATTTTTACAAATAGAAGATACTTCAGTGATTCAGCGACATTAGTGATTCATCTTCAAATCCAGAAATTCAATTCATCATTCAAATTCCAAAGTACCGAAGAAATCGGGGCGATGGAAATCCGGTTGGTCAATCTCTATCGGATTCCATGAAAGGAAATGAGGAGTCTGCAACTCATCACCACACTTATAGAAATTAGCTTTTATCTCCTTTCCATCAAGTGATTCAATCTGATGCTTAAAGAATACAGCATACGGAATGATGAGAGCAACTTCCCAGTCTGTCTCCTCGACACGTTCTGCAAAAGGCTGATTACCCAGACTAGACCAGCGTTGTACAAGAGTAGTCACTTCTTTTGGTGCATGTTCCCGGTTGTTACGAACAGGACCGGCACCTACCAGGATAGTTCCGATGCAATTACATTCTATATTATAATAGATCCCGTCACCTGCAGGTATAGAAAAGAATTCTACACAGGAATCAGTCCATACAGAACCGTTATCTTCGCCGTATTTGGCACGTACACTCTCCTCTTTCACTTTAAAGTGTAGCAAAATTGAGTTCTGCGTATGAGCAATGCGAAAGTTCACTTTGGGTTTGTATGGATATTCAGCCCAATTGACACACTGAACCGGCTGAAAATCTATTTTTTCTTCATCGAATAATTTAGGAAGCGAACAAGCCTCCACGTTAGCCGCACTAATTTTCTTTACTTTCATATATCTTTCGTTTGAATGATACAAATATAGTTACTTTCTTCTAATAAGATTCACTGAAATCGAATAAAAACAATATATTTGCATAGATGTAAACACCTTAAAATATAAATTAGTGAGAAAAGCAATCCTTTTATTTCTGCTATTCTTAAGCGTAGCCGCAGTCCGCACACAAGGTCAAAACATCACTTTCAGTCATTTGACCACGGACGACGGGCTTTCCCAGTTCTCTGTTAATAGCCTTTATATTGACGAACGGGGAATTATATGGATCGGTACGCGTGAAGGACTTAACCGATATAACGGTAACGATATTAAAAGTTTCAAACTTAATAAAAACGATCCGAACAGCTTGTTCAGCAATACTGTGTTGCGCATCACCGGGAACAAAAACGGGAAAGTATACTTGCTCTGTACGGACGGGGTGGCAGAATTTGATCTGACGACACAAAAATTCAAAACGTTGCTGCAAGGCAATGTGGACGCTATTTATTATAATGAGAGATTATATATAAGTAAAAGAGAAGATGTGTTCGTGCTGAACGAAAGCACAGGCAACTTTGATCTTTACTACCATCTCGCCGGAAAGAATATCTCTTTATCCTGCATCCATCTGGACAAAAAGAAGAACCTCTGGATGGGAACGACAAGAAACGGGCTTTATTGCCTGTCGGAAAACAAGGAGCTTTCACAACCTATTACTAAAGGAAATATCGCCAGCATCTATGAAGATTCTGCCAAGGAGTTATGGATCGGCAGTTGGAAGAAGGACTTTACCACATAAAGAAAGACGGAAGCATCGAAAACTTCCGCCACGATCCGAAAAGCCCGAACAGCCTCTGCTCCGACTTTGTGAGAAGTTGTTGCGAGGACAACGCAGGCAACCTGTGGATAGGAACATTTCACGGCCTGAACCGATACGACAAAAGCACAGGTAAATTCCATCTTTATACCGCCAATAATGACAAACCCGACGGCCTCACCCACTCTTCTATCTGGTGCATCGTGAAAGACGAACAAGGTACAATCTGGCTGGAACTTACTTCGGAGGCGTCAATTACTTCAACCCGGAATATGAAATCTATACCCGCTACAAAACGGGAGATACAGAAAAAGAAGGTTTAAGTAGCCCGATCGTCGGCAGAATGACTGAAGATAAGGACGGGAACCTGTGGATTTGTACCGAAGGCGGCGGCGTGAATGTGTATAACCGGGAGGATAACACCTATCGGTGGTATCGCCACGAAGAAGGAAAGAATAGTATTTCCCATAATAATGTAAAAGCGATCTATTATGACCAGGATAATGAAATTATGTGGGTAGGTACACATTTGGGAGGTCTGAACAAACTCGACTTGCGTACCAATCGTTTCACAGCCTACCGAATGAAAGCGGGAGATCCAACCTCACTGCCTTCAGATATTGTCCGCGACATTGTGCCATATAAAAATAAACTGGTCGTTGCCACACAAAATGGTGTCTGTCTTTTCAATCCGGCAACAGGGACTTGTCAGCAACTCTTCAAAGAGACAAAAGAAGGGAGAGGCATTGGCATGGTAGCCAGCCTTTGCATTGATAAAGACGGCACATTATGGATTGCAGCCACCGGAGAGGGCGTTACTCCTATCAGTCGATAGCAATAAACTAACTAATTACCCGCATAATCCTGCCAATCCGAACAGTCTAAGCAACAACAATGTCAACAGCATCATGCAGGACAGCGACGGCAATTTGTGGTTCTGTACCTCCGGAAGTGGTCTCGACCGTTACCGCAAGGAAAGTGATGACTTCGAGAACTTTGACGTACAGAAAGACGGTTTATCCAGTGACTGCATCTACGAAGTATGCGAATCATCCATACAGCAAGGAGACTTATTGCTGATTACCAATCAGGGATTCTCACAGTTCAACTATCCAAGCAAGAAATTCTATAATTACGGTACGGAAAATGGGTTCCCGTTGACTGCCGTCAATGAAAACGCACTATTTGTGACACATGACGGAGAAGTATTCCTTGGCGGTATTCAGGGAATGATTTCTTTCTGGGAGAAGAAATTACATTTCACTCCTAAATCGTATAATATCATTTTTTCCCGCCTGCTTGTCAACGGAAAAGAAGTAGTTCCGGGAGATGAAAGCGGCATCCTGGAACAGTCGATCTGTCATACTCCGGAAATCAGTCTGAAAGCGAATCAATCGATGTTTAGCATCGAATATGCCACTTCCAACTTCATCCCTGCCAACAGAGATGAAATTCTCTATCGCCTAGAGGGTTTCTCGGACGAATGGAACCATACTTACCGGAAGCAAACGCTGATTACTTATACAAACCTGAATCCGGGTAAATATACCTTGTCATCAAATCACAGAGGGAAGGAATAAAAGAGGCCAGACTGCTGATTATCGTACTCCCTTCATGGTATGAGACATGGTGGGCTTACCTGATTTATACCATTGTCACTATCAGCCTGTTATGGTATCTTATTCAGAACTATAATTCGCGCATCAAACTCCGCGAGTCTTTGAAGTACGAGAAGAAGCATATTGAAGACCTCGAAGCATTGAACCAGTCAAAACTCCGTTTCTTCACTAACATCTCGCACGAATTCCGCACACCGTTAACGCTGATCGTGGGACAAGTGGAAACTTTGTTGCAGGTGCAGACATTTACGCCTAATATATATAATAAGGTGTTGGGAATCTACAAGAACAGTCTCCAATTACGGGAACTGATTACGGAACTTCTTGATTTCCGTAAACAGGAACAGGGACACATGAAGATCAAAGTAAGCCAGCACAACCTGGTTAACTTCCTGTATGAGAATTATCTGCTCTTCCTCGAATACGCCAGCAGTAAACAAATCAACTTCAAGTTCAACAAACAAAAGGATGACATTGAAGTGTGGTATGACCAAAAGCAGATGCAGAAAGTAATAAACAACCTGCTGTCTAATGCAGTGAAGCATACCAAGGCCGAAGATACGATTTCGATTAATGTATCGCAGGAGAAAGACCATGTCATCATTGAAATAAAAGATACCGGTACAGGTATCGCCGCAGCCGAAATTGATAAGATATTCGACCGTTTCTATCAGACCGAGCATCTCAACTCGCTGAATACCGGAGCCGGTACAGGCATCGGACTGGCACTGACGAAAGGTATTGTGGAACTTCATCACGGCACAATCCGGGTGGAAAGCGAGCCGGGCAAAGGAAGCAGTTTCATTATCACCCTCAAACTAGGCAAGGAACACTTCACAGAAGAGCAAATAGCGAAAGATGATACGGAAACCATCCAGCAAACAGAGACTATTGTTCCTTCAGTAGAAATAATCCCTGATTCGGAATGGAAAGAAGAAGATAACAAGCGTATCGAA
>ENA-OQJH01000388-OQJH01000388.1-human-gut-metagenome-genome-assembly--contig:-NODE-388-length-25049-cov-2.137910_pt1 | contig 25049 bp, 31 predicted proteins | sample MGYA00242597_ERZ504763 | MGnify/ENA primary metagenome ERZ504763 (study PRJEB26092, sample SAMD00036359) | human gut metagenome | host: Homo sapiens | study: EMG produced TPA metagenomics assembly of...
TTCAAGAAAAGTCGCCAAAATTTTTAACGATTATTTTCCGTCCGATAAAGATAGAAAAAAGAATAAATAAGGTTACTTTTGCACGAACTAAACATTATTATGTTAAAGCAGAAATGAATATTACAAAAATTATTAGTAAGACTTTCGATTCCCGTTTAAAACAGATAGACCTATATGCTAGTCAGGCTAGTGAGATACAGCATCGTGTGTTAAGCCGCTTAACACGCCAGGCCGCTCAAACAGAATGGGGAAGAAGTACGATTATTCCTCTATCCGTAACTATGAAGATTTCCGTAAACGTGTTCCTATCCAGACATACGAAGAAATTAAGCCTTATGTAGAACGTTTGCGAGCTGGGGAACAGAATCTGCTTTGGCCATCGGAGATACGCTGGTTTGCAAAATCCTCCGGAACGACTAATGATAAAAGTAAATTCCTTCCCGTCAGCAAGGAAGCGCTGGAAGATATTCATTACAGAGGAGGAAAAGACGCGGCAGCTCTTTATTTCCGCATCAATCCGGATAGCCATTTCTTCTCCGGCAAGGGACTGATTCTAGGAGGAAGCCATAGCCCGAACCTCAATTCCAATCATAGTTTAGTAGGAGATTTATCCGCTATTCTGATTCAAAACGTAAATCCGCTTATCAATTTCATTCGTGTACCAAGCAAGAAAATTGCGTTGATGAGCGAATGGGAAACCAAGATAGAAGCAATCGCCAACAGCACTATTCCGGTAAATGTGACAAGTCTGTCCGGTGTACCGTCGTGGATGTTGGTACTTATCAAACGTGTTCTTGAAAAGACAGGAAAGCAGGCACTAGAAGAAGTATGGCCCAATCTGGAAGTCTTCTTCCACGGTGGAGTGGCTTTCACACCGTATCGTGAGCAATATAAACAGGTGATTACAACACCTAAAATGCATTATGTAGAGACCTACAATGCTTCGGAAGGATATTTCGGAACCCAGAACGACCTTTCCGATCCTGCCATGTTATTAATGATCGACTATGGAATTTTCTACGAATTTGTCCATTGGAGGAAGTGGGAAAAGAAAATCCACGGGCTTATTGTCTTGAAGAAGTCGAGCTCAACAAGAACTATGCAATGGTTATTTCTACTTCCTGTGGTTTGTGGAGATACATGATTGGTGATACAGTGAAGTTTACCAGCAAAAATCCCTATAAGTTTGTCATCACGGGAAGAACGAAGCATTTCATCAATGCATTTGGTGAAGAGCTGATTGTCGATAATGCTGAAAAAGGCTTGGCAAAGGCTTGCGCCGAAACCGGAGCACAAATTTGCGAATACTCTGCGGCGCTGGTGTTTATGGATGAGAACGCAAAATGCAGGCACCAGTGGCTGATAGAATTTGCCAAAATGCCGGATTCCGTAGAAAAGTTCACCGCAATACTTGACGCTACGCTGAAAGAGGTTAACTCTGACTATGAGGCCAAACGATGGAAAGATATTGCTTTGCAACCATTGGAAGTGATCGTTGCCCGTCAGGGATTGTTCCATGACTGGCTGGCACAGAAAGGAAACTGGGAGGACAACACAAAGTACCCAGATTAAGCAATACACGCGAATATATAGAAGCAATGCTGGTGCTGAATAATAGCGCTCATCCGGAAGAATAACCAAAACCAAAACATAACCACTACAAGTTTTTTCCATTACAGAGGTTACTTGTATAAGGAGAGAGCGTCAAAACAACTCTCCGATTTCTTTCAGGCACGGATTACACGAATTACATGGATAAGTTTATTCTCTTTCCTTGTTTATTCGTGTAATCGTGCCTTAGTTATGTCGATTAGCAAGCTAAGTTTTGTTTTAAAAAACTTGCGTCAGAGCGTTCATCTTCCCAATATATAAGATTACCGGGCGTTGACTATGATTCCTCCTCCTAGTAGCAATCCGTCTCCATAGAATGCAGCAGCCTGCCCGGGAGCAATGGCTGTTAATGGTTCATGGAGCTGCACGTGCAGTAAATGATCCGATGTGACGGTAATCGTGCCATAGTTTTCCTGCTTGCGATAGCGTATCTTCACAATTATGTCAGAGCGTCCTAAAGTACGCTCCTGATTTACAAGATTCCAATCTTTCAACCACATTTCTGTTTTTTCCAACGATGAAAGAGAAGCCAACATCACTTCATTCTTTTCAGGATCAATCTCTTTCACAAATACAGGACGATTCAGATGAATGCCCAAACCGCGTCTCTGCCCAATAGTATAAAAGGGATAGCCTTCATGCCAGGCAATAAAATTTCCCTTTTCATCGACAAATCTTCCTCTTCTGATTCTGTCAGACCAGTCTGTTTATCGCTGCCCGATGTCTGACTATTGTTGATTGATGCCTCACTATTACTGACCGACATCTGACCATTTCTGACCAACCAGTCTTTTAAAAAGGTCCGATAGTCCATCGGGCAAAAACAGACACCAATACTATCCTTTTTGGTTGCCACCTTTCGAAAACCATGTTCAGCAGCCCAGGCACGGGCTTCAGCTTTCGTAATATCGCCCATCGGCAACAGCATCCTATTAAGAATATCCTGTTTCAATCCCCATAAGAAGAAGGTTTGATCCTTATCCGAATCGGCGGCGTACGTTATATAAAAGGTTTCATTTAGTTGTATATTCTGCGCATAGTGTCCGGTAGCAATATAAAAAATTCCCATTTCATCGGCAATCTTAGCAAGCAAAGGCCATTTCAGATAATTATTGCACAAGGTACAGGGGACCGGAGTACGTCCTGCCAGGTATTCCTGCACAAAATATTCAATAATCTGCCGGGCAAATATTTCACGGGCATCGTATGTTATATGCCGTATTCCTAAACGTTCTGCCAAATTACGGGCATCTTCCAAGTATTCTGTCGAACCATTCAATTCATAAAAACGGAAGGTTACCCCGATTACTTCATAACCGGCTTCCAGCAATCGCATAGCAGCAACAGAGCTATCTGTACCGCCACTCATTCCAAGCAATACGCGTTTGTTTTCCTCTATCATGCTGCAAAATTAAGTATTTTCCCGTATCTTTGTCAGTTAAAGCCTAAAAGAGAATGAAAGAGAGACCAACTAACGGACAAGTTATAATCGTTTTCACAGAGCATCCGATACTCGGCATATTACTGATTCCGTATATTGCGGAAAGGCTGAACGATGGCACCTTGCAATTAGTGGAGCAAGCGTTTCACGCCTCTCCGGAAGCTATGAGCATAATGAGCGAAGCGGAAAGACAAGCTATCGATATCGCTTCATACTATACAGAAAAGTATCTGATGGGCCTCTACTCCCGTGAAAAAACAGTATCACGCTTTCTACATAAGCTATCCGAAGATCCGGAACGAATTAAAAATAATATTCGCCCGTTCATCGAAAAGAAGCTGTTGGAGATGCTGGCGTTGATACGGGAAAATGGACTGCCTTTTATCAGAAACAAGCCGGTAGCAAAATCTTATACGCCCATCATATTTATCATATCAACCCTCACGACGTAGAAATTCGCGTAACGTTTCATGTTGACAGTAAAACGTTCCGTTATCAGTTGCAGTGTTATTATGAAGGGCAACCGTTCTCTTTGAGTGAGTTAAAACCGGTAGTTGTACTGACCTCCTCGCCGGCCACTCTATTATTGGGAATGGAGTTATATTTCTTCCGCACATTGAAAGCGCACGTATCTTACCTTTCACAAAGAAAAGATCGATTAGCGTAGACGCTTTGCAGATTGAGAAATACATAGACAACATCGTTATTCCAATTGCACGTTATCACGATATCGAGACTCACGGTTTGAATATTACTGAAGAAGAATGTGCCTGTGAAGCTGTTCTCTCATTCGAAGATGCCACATACAACGGACAAGCATTGCAACTTGTCTTCCGCTATGGAGACCAGACATTTGCACCAGATAGTGCTAATGAAATGAAGAAAATCATTTATCGGAAAACATCCGGTGAAATCGGCTTTTTCCCGCGTAATATTACAGTGGAAGAACAAGCAGTCCAACTCTTAACGAATGCCGGTCTGCAACAACTCAATGCCACACACTTCCAACTATCCGCCAAAGCTCCGGAAAAGACAATTGTCGAATGGATCAACAATCATCGGGAGATGTTGCAGCAATCCTTTCACCTTACCAGTAATGTAGGGAATGCATTATATTGTCTGGATGAGATACGCATCGAGCAAAGCTGCGACGATGAGGTTGACTGGTTCGAACTGCACATCACTGTTGTTATCGGTAATCTGCGCATTCCTTTTTCACGTTTCCGCAAACATATCCTCGAAGAAAAGCGGGAATATCTGCTACCTGACGGGCGTATGATTCTCCTGCCTGAAGAGTGGTTCAGCAAATATGCGAACTTACTGGAGATGGGAGTACAAACAGAAAAAGGAATTCGGTTGAAACATGCATTTATAGGTGCCGTACAGACAGCTTTGGGTGAGGATGGAGTGAAAAAATTCCCCGCGAAGCAGCAAATACATAACGTTGCCGTACCAAGAACGCTTAAAGCAACGTTACGCCCCTATCAGCAGAAGGATTCTCGTGGATGGTACACCTCCATAAACAAGGATTTGGCGGATGCCTGGCAGATGACATGGGACTCGGGAAGACTCTTCAGACTCTTACCCTGCTACAGTACATATATAAGCCATCCGCTCCCAAACAACCCGCTACCCTAATTGTAGTCCCCACATCGCTACTTCACAACTGGCGACGGGAAGCCAAGCGCTTTACAGGGCTCTCAATGATGGAATACAACAACACCGTGGCTATAGACAAGAAACGCCCGGAAAAATTCTTCGGTCATTTTCACTTGATCTTTACTACGTATGGCATGATGAGAAATAACATTGATATACTCTCTTCCTACCGTTTCGAATATGTCGTGCTCGATGAAAGCCAGAATATCAAGAATAGCGAATCGCTCACCTTCCGGTCGGCAATTCAACTGCAAAGCAAACACCGACTCGCACTAACAGGTACTCCTATCGAAAACTCATTAAAGGACCTGTGGGCTCAATTTCATTTTATACAACCGGACTTACTGGGCACGGAAAGTGCTTTCCAAAAGCAGTTCATAATGCCGATTCGCCAGGGAAACGAACGCGTACGAGTGCAGTTGCAACAACTGACTGCCCCATTCATCCTCCGCAGAAGCAAGAAAGAGGTAGCTCCGGAACTTCCTGAACTTACGGAAGAAACAATCTACTGCGACATGACTGAAGAGCAGAACACGTGTTACGAACAGGAGAAAAACAGCCTGCGAAACATACTTCTCCAGCACCCTCAAAGTACGAACAGGCTCCATTCATTTAGTGTACTAAATGGCATTTTGCGTTTACGACAACTCTCTTGTCATCCGCAACTCATTCTTCCTGATTATACCGGAACATCCGGAAAAACCGCACAGATAATCGAAACATTCGATACATTACAAAGCGAAGGACACAAAGTCCTAATTTTCTCTTCATTCGTCAAACATCTGGAGGTCTTGGCTGAAGCTTTCCGAGAACGAGGCTGGAAATATGCCTATTAACAGGAGCAACCAACAACCGGCCTTCCGAAATCGCCCATTTCACCGAGCAAAAAGATGTTCAGGCATTCCTTATTTCACTAAAAGCAGGGGGTGTGGGACTCAATCTTACACAAGCCGACTATGTATTTATCATAGATCCCTGGTGGAATCCTGCCGCCGAATCGCAAGCCATCGCCCGTGCCCATCGTATCGGTCAGGATAAGCAGGTGATTGCCTATCGCTTCATTACACAAAACAGCATTGAGGAAAAGATTCTGCATCTGCAAGATGAGAAACGAAAACTGGCGGAAACATTTGTTGCGACAGTGAGTCATTGCCTATATTAAGCAATGAGCAATGGGTAGACCTGCTCTAATAATACATAAAGCCTCAATCTATCACAGAGGTGTGTAAAATGTATTATTTCATCGTATTCCTGAATTTTTTTATCCATATACTCTTATTTTATCCGGTTATCTTTGTCACTGTGAAAATTATAAATAACCCGAAATAATAAATGTATGAAAACAGGAGCATTACCTACCTATTACTATTTGGTATTTGCAGCATGTTGGCAATCATGCAATCATGCCAAAAAACAGACGACCTGGAAGCAGACATCAATTCTCTGAAAGACCGTGTCGCTACTTTGGAAAAAGCAACGGAAGGACTGAATACTTCATTTGCCAGTCTGCAAGCCTTATGCAAAAAAACAAAATCATTATCGGAATTACTCCGACTAAAGATGGCTTAGGATATTTGCTGGAACTTAGTGACGGAACAAGCATTAAAGTCATGGAGAGTGAAGCAGTACAAGCGTCTGTCCCTGAATTTTCCGTAGACGAAGAAGGCTACTGGATATATAAAACAAGTAATGATACAGATTTCAAATACCTGCCAGGAGCCGATGGAGAGAAAGTATCAGCATGGCCCCGTGATGGAGAAGGCAATGTGGTGGCAACTCCATTAATCAGCGTATCTTCCAGTGGATATTGGCAAGTGAGCTACGATAATGGACAAACATATACAAGCTTAGGAACTAAGGCCGAAGGTGGAAGTCAGGGAGGAACCAGCATATTCAGTAAGGTAGAATATAATGAAGCAAACCATACTTTCTCATTCACCCTGGCCGATGGTGAAAAAACATATACTTTCCCAGTAGACGACAGCTTCGGACTGATCATTTATGGTCTCAATGATGCTGACAGTGAACAAGCTGTGCAAGTTTTGCCCCAATGAGAGCCATAAAGAGTATAAAGTAGAACAGAATGACGTGCAACAAGCTGCAATACAAGCTCCTAAAGGATGGGATGTTCTTTTATCCGAGAACTTATTAACTATCACACCACAAGCAACTGTTGTAAAAGACGTAGAAGAAACAATTAAGATTGTACTTACTTCATCAAAGAATTATATCCGTATTGTTTCTATTGAAGTGAAACAACTTTCCAATGAAACCGGAGCAAAAGCCTGGCAACAATTTGTAAACGCAGATCAACAAAATGTATTATTGGACTTTTCATACGCCGGATATAAACATGGTGAAATAGCTCCTCCTGAAATAGAAACATTAATAGCACAAGGATATAAAGTATACGATGTTACAGATCCCCAATATGGGGCTATCCCCAACGACGGCAAATCTGACAGAGCAGCTTTCATGAAGGTACTGGAAGAAATAGCAAGAGAAACAAAGCAAGAAGATCTCAATAATATGACAGATCGATATATTAAGGAAAACGCTAAAGCTATTATCTACTTCCCAGAAGGGAATTATATTCTACAAGATGAGGATTCTAAGGATCGCAGGATTCGTATATCGATGAGTGATATTGTTTTAAAAGGAGCCGGAAGAAACAAAACAACACTCGAAATGACTGCTGCAAATAATTCTCCCAAACCTACTGAGGAAATGTGGAATGCTCCTGTTATGATGGAGTTCAAACATAATACAGGATTAGGAGAATCAATTGGTGCTATCACTGAAGACGCTCCCATAGGCAGCAAAACCATAACGGCCAGTTTAACAGGAGTAAGTGCGGGCAGTTGGGTATGTCTCGTACTGGGAACCCCCAAGTTGGGAAACACGGATAATGATGTTATTAATTCCGAACTATCGCCTTATCAATGGCAAGATATTAAGGTACAACAAGGCATTACTCCCAATATCAAAACAAATGGTATTCAAATATTCGAATACCATCAGATTGAAAAGATTAGTGGTAACAGTATTACCTTTAAAGAACCCATCATGCATGCTATTAATAAAGATTGGGGATGGAATGTACATAAATTCGCCAATTATGCCAATGTTGGCGTAGAAGACCTTACATTTAAAGGACATGCCAAAGAGAAGTTTATTCATCACGGCTCTGACATAGATGACGGTGGTTTTAAGCTTATCGATTTTGTACGTCTGACCAATTCATGGATGCGCCGGGTTAATTTTGAAAGTGTTAGTGAAGCCATGTCAATCACAAGTTCTGCCAATTGTTCTGCTTATGACATCACTATTGGTGGTAATCGTGGACATGCTTCTATCCGCTCGCAAGCTTCTTCCCGTATCTTTATTGGAAAAGTAACTGAAAGCAGCAATGGCTACACACTTAGAAAAGGAGAAGGTGAAAGCACATTGATGGAATATAAAACAAACGTTGGTCAATATCACGCTTGCGGTGTTTCAAAGCAAAGCATGGGTGCTGTAATATGGAATGTGAAATGGGGAGATGATTCTTGCTTTGAATCACATGCCACACAGCCACGTGCAACATTAATTGACTGCTGTACTGGCGGTTTCATGCATTGGAGACAAGGAGGAGACTCTGCTCAAATGCCAAATCACATGGAGAATCTGACAATATGGAATTTCTATGCAACAAATGTACAAACAGATCAGGACATCGATACAGAAGGTAAATTTACCTGGTGGGATAGTAACGGCTTTTGGTGGAAATTTATGCCTCCTATCATTGTCGGTTTCCACGGAAGTCCTTTAGATTTTGATGCTACTCAAATGAAGCGACTCGAAAGTAACGGAACTGCTGTGGAACCATATTCACTCTATGAGGCTCAATTACGTAAACGTTTGGGATATGTTCCTTCTTGGCTATCCTCTTTAAAATAATAACTTTAAAACAATATAATCATGAAAAAAGTATGGAGTATGTTCATGTTATTGGCTGTATGCCTGGTAGCATGTACCAACATTGACGATTTGGAAGATGATGTAGACGCACTGAAAAAGCGCGTTACCGCACTCGAGACACAAGTACGTGATATAAATAGTAACACAGAAGCTCTTCGCGAACTTTATAATGAAGGAACATTTATTACTAATATAGAGGAAAAGTCTGATTCCTACACACTCACTTTGAGCAATGGAAAAACAGTAAATCTATATATGAAAAACGATAATAACCTGTTATGCCCTATTATCGGTATCGATTCAGAAGGCTACTGGACTGTTCTTTACAACAAAAATGAAACTCCGGAGCGTCTGACTGTAAACGGACAACCTGTGAAAGCTAATGGAGAGAGTGGCAAGACTCCTACATTTAATGTAGATAGTGAAGGCTACTGGCAGGTTAGCTATGATGAAGGAAAAAACTATGAATATATATACAAAGAAGGAACTACTGACAAAGTCAGCGCAACTGGTGACGGTTCCGCTCCGGCAGAAGACAAAAACTTCAAGAGTGTAACAGTAGAAAACAACGAACTGGTCTTAGTACTTGCGGGTGAGGATGCTCCAACCATACGTATCCCTATCATCAGCGACTTTGAATGTAGTTTTGCGGCTGAAGATTTAGAACAAATACAAGAGTTTTCTGCAGGTGAAACGAAAGAATTTACCATGACCATGAGAGGAGTAAAAAATACAATGATTACTGCTCCAGAAGGATGGAGTGCTAAATTCTCTAAGGAAGCTGGAAAAGAAAATGTATTGATTGTTACTGCCCCTGCATCAAGCGCAAAGATGATGACTCGTGCAACAGCTGATAACAGTACTGATATTGCGATATTGGCAACAAGTGGAAAGTATGCTATGATTGCAAAGATTCAGGTTAGTATTAAGAATCGTACGGATTATAAAGCCGATTTTGATCATGGTAAAGACATTACTATCGGCGGCATCACCATCAACAACCAAATTTATTCAGATGCTGACATACAAATATTGGATGCAACAGATGCCGATGTGGCACTTGACACTTACTTTAGTGCTACAATGAGTAAACCTGTTATACTGTTCCTCACAGGTACAGCACACAATTTTACCACAACCGGAGTAAAATCAATCAGCAATGATGTTATTATCATCGGTCGATATGATGACGAGCAAGTAACACTTCGTCCTATTAATTGCTGGAAATCATGCAAAGGAAAGCTACTTTTTAAGAATATAAAAATAGATTTAAGTGATCTCAATGGAGGTAGCAATGCTGGTTATTTTATAAATAATGCAGGCGTTATCAGCAAGGGAGACTTTACTGACATCTGCATTGACAACTGTCTGATTGCGAATGTCTTGAAACCAATTTATTACGATGCAGCACAAAAGACTTACTTTGGTATAGACAACATCTCTGTTCAAGACACTCGTATTGAAGTTAATGCTATCAAAATTGCCTTGATAAATATATATAAAGGCTTCAATTTAGGAGATTATAAAACTTTCAACTTCAAGAACAATATAGTGTATAGCCAGACACCTCAAGAAGGCGTGCAAATATTAAACTGGGCTACTGGTAATATACCTTTATCAGATGGTGTACTTTCTGCCGAAATTATAAATAATACTTTTGTCAACATGATAGGTAGCAATATATTCTTCAGATATCAAAAAGGAACATCATTGACTATAAGCAAGAATATCTTTGACGTAAGTCCGGAAGCAGAATTCGGTTCCTACTATTATTCTTTCTTAGAAAGTTGCACACCTCAAATAGATGTAACCGACAATATCGTATATGGCTTAACCAAAAATTGGAATTATTATCATACAAGTTCTTTAGTTAAAGAACCAACAAGCGGTAATAACATAACCAAGCACGCAACAGCTCCTATTACTCAATATGATTATGTAAATGGTATATTTACATTAGCTAGCGATGTAGCTGGTTATGGAGCAACAATTGAATAAAACTCTTTTACCAGTTTAATAATAAAAGCCGCATAACTTTCGTTATGCGGCTTTTATTTATCTAAATGTCATATCATCAATCAAGAAATCAGAAACAGGAGAAGCTACTACATCCGAAAAATACGAGTCTGGTTCAAAAAGAAAGTCCCTGCATCTGATGCATGACAGCACGACGACTCAGATCTGAAGCTCCTTTATTAATATTCAATACTTTACAAAAACATCTGCCAAGTTGAACAAACGATGGCTGGCTTAGCTAAAGCCACATCTTTCCCCCACCACCTTGCGGAAAAACTTTTTTAATCTATCTTTGCACCCAAAACAACGCTACATGAAATACAAACTTATCGTGCTCGACCTTGACGGCACACTCACCAATTCTAAAAAAGAAATCACTCCCCGCAACAGGGAAACTCTAATACGTATACAAGAGCAAGGAATACGACTCGTATTAGCTTCCGGACGACCTACTTATGGTATTGTACCATTAGCCAACGAATTACGGATGAATGAATTCGGAGGTTTCATCCTTTCCTATAACGGAGGTGAAATTATCAATTGGGAAACAAAAGAGATGGTATATGAAAATGTGTTACCTAATGAAGTTGTTCCGATGCTCTATGAATGTGCCCGTACCCACCAACTAAGTATATTAACCTATGACGGAGCAGATATAATAACAGAAAACTCTCAAGACCCATACGTACAAAAAGAGGCCTTTCTCAATAAAATGGCAGTACGGGAAACAAACGACTTCCTCACAGAGATCACGCTTCCTGTAGCCAAATGCCTCATCGTGGGAGACGCAGATAAACTCATTCCGCTTGAAGCAGAACTTAGTCTCCGGCTACAAGGACATATTAACGTTTTCCGTTCAGAACCCTATTTCCTCGAATTAGTTCCGCAAGGAATTGACAAAGCTCTTTCTCTTGCTGTCTTATTAAAAGAAATAGGAGTAGCACGAGAAGAAGTCATAGCAATGGGAGATGGCTATAATGACTTATCCATGATTAAGTTTGCAGGACTGGGAATTGCTATGGGAAATGCACAAGAACCTGTAAAAAAAGCAGCAAATTACATCACTCTAAGCAACGAAGAAGACGGTGTAGCAGAAGCTATTGATAAGTTTTGCAGTCAACAATAACCAAACATTTATTTTCATGCTGACAAAATTTTAGTTTCTCGGTGAGAAACCTTTGGTTTCCCGTAATGAAACCATTGGTTCCTCGGTGTGAAACTTTTAGTTTTATACCGGGAAACTAATAATATTATCAGTAAAACAACTCAAGAGCTAAAATCAATCAATCAAAGATAGAGCGACATATTCAGATTTTATACTAACTTTGCAGTTCCAATAAAACAAATATAAAATGTTATGGAACATCAACTTACCATTTACAACACCTTAGATAGAAAGAAAGAGTTGTTCGTACCGCTTCATGCACCTCATGTAGGCATGTATGTGTGCGGACCGACTGTTTACGGAGATGCCATTTAGGACACGCCCGCCCGTCTATAACCTTCGATGTATTATTCCGCTATCTCACCCACCTAGGATATAAAGTACGCTACGTACGAAATATTACCGATGTAGGTCATCTGGAACATGATGCCGATGACGGAGAAGACAAGATTGCCAAGAAAGCACGTCTGGAAGAGTTGGAACCAATGGAGGTTGTTCAATATTTCCTGAACCGCTATCATAAAGCAATGGAAGCACTGAATGTACTTTCTCCGAGCATCGAACCACATGCTTCAGGACATATCATTGAACAAATCCAACTGGTACAGAAGATTTTGGATGCCGGATACGCCTATGAAAGCGAAGGCTCCGTTTATTTTGATGTAGCCAAATACAACAAAGATCACCATTACGGAAAACTTTCCGGACGTAATCTGGACGACGTATTGAATACCACCCGTGACCTCGACGGACAAAGCGAAAAACGCAATCCCGCCGATTTCGCCCTTTGGAAAAAGGCACAACCTGAACATATCATGCGCTGGCCGTCTCCATGGAGCGACGGTTTCCCCGGATGGCACGCGGAATGTACCGCTATGGGACGCAAATACCTAGGTGAACACTTCGATATTCACGGAGGAGGAATGGACTTGATTTTCCCTCACCACGAATGTGAAATCGCACAATCGGTAGCCTCACAAGGTGATGACATGGTTCACTACTGGATGCACAACAACATGATTACCATCAACGGAACCAAGATGGGTAAATCACTTGGCAACTTCATCACGCTGGACGAATTCTTCACCGGTACTCATAAGCTGCTGGCGCAAGCTACACACCAATGACAATCCGTTTCTTCATCCTGCAAGCTCATTACCGCAGCACGGTAGACTTTAGCAATGAAGCACTGCAAGCATCCGAGAAAGGGCTGCAACGTCTGATGGAAGCCATTGACGCATTGGATAAGATTACTCCCGCACCGGCAACTTCAGAGGGAATCAACGTGAAAGAACTGCGCGCTAAATGCTATGAAGCAATGAATGACGACTTGAATACACCGATTGTCATCGCACAGCTTTTCGAAGGTGCCCGCATTATAAACAATATCATTGCCGGCAATGCCACCATCTCCGCCGAAGACCTGAAAGACCTGAAAGAAACATTCCATCTATTCTGTTTCGACATCATGGGATTGAAAGAAGAAAAAGGCTCTTCAGATGGTCGTGAAGCAGCTTACGGCAAGGTAGTAGATATGCTACTGGAACAACGTATGAAAGCGAAAGCCAACAAAGACTGGGCTACTTCCGACGAGATCCGCAACACACTGACAGCACTCGGATTTGAAATCAAAGATACCAAAGACGGTTTCGAATGGAGACTGAATAAGTAACAAAAAAGAAAGTGCTCAACGCACCTTGTAAATACAAAGAAGACCGGCTCACCACGAACCGGTCTTCTTTTTTTCATAGAAACATGATAACTAATACCCTCTCTTTAAATTCTTATTTTCTCTTATCTTATTCACTAATTATTTATTTTCCATGAGCATTTCAACCGGCCGTCCATGCTGACAAGTTACCGTCAGTACGGTCTGGGTTCCTGCTGTTCCAACCGGACATTTTCCATCGGGCTTGTCAATCTCCAATGTCCTTTAAGCCGTATCTCCTTAGCAATAGGACGGCTGGGTTCTTTCGTTGTATACGTCTTCTCTTCTATATTCAGATTCGGATCACAAACACTTAAACGGATACCCTTATCAGATTCCTTTGCATACATCACCATTGTTTCCGTAGGAATAGCGACAAACACTTTATCAGCGACAGGCTGATAAGCTTCAAAAGCAGCATACGCCGTGATACCTGTCTTTTTATCATAAACAACGTGAGCTGTCTGATCGCGTTGCAGCACCTCGTATGCAGGAGTTTTACGCAATTCGTCGAGATCGGAAGCTGAAGGCTGTATCAATATCATATATTCATAAGTCCCCTCTTTCGGCGCCTTGCCATGCTCTATCCAGGCAGAAGAGAATTTTCCCTTAGTTACTTCACGCGTCTTTTCGTGCCGTGATTCCTGTTCTGCACCTGTGAGCGAACGGTTCCATCCACTACATGATAATAATTGTCATAACCATCATGAAGCCAATAGTTATCCTCTCCTACTTTGGGCTCCTTACCATTATATTTTGTCTGGAAAAGAGTCGTTTCCGTAGGATAATCCGCATTGGAGTTCGAAATACCTGTTCCCAGGCAAACCATCCGGTTATCAAAACAGAAAACGGATTTACGAGCTACAAAGTCCGGTGTGAAGTTCTCATAATCCCGTTCTGCCAATTTCATAGCGAACATTCCATTTTTACCATCTAAAGAACTGCTTCCGGAGAAATTCTCTTTGGAGCGTGCCATAGTCGTTCCTTTCAATGGGCTATCAAGCAAGTCGAAAGGCAAATGAATGGTAGTTGTACCCGGCAAACGGTTCCAGTCCCATCCCTCCTGCACAAAGCCGCTTCCGGCACGTGACACGGGATTTCCTTTCCCCATAATCTGCACGGAGCCATAACTCTGATAACGTCCGTAACGGTTATCTTTCGTATCAAATTTCAGAGTCCCATACGTCCAGTGGTATACCCTTTCAATGTCACCATCCAGTCCGCACGACGGAAATGCCTGCCGAACCATAGTTGTAAACGAAGAATCCCTGTGGAGCCTGTGCCGGTTGAATACCTTCCTTCTTGAAGAAACGCGCATTCGGAGTATCACTATTGCGTATCAGACGTAAATAGTCGGCAGCCAGACCGCGATCAAACGTATTTCCCTGACCGGACAAATCGCCGGATAAAGCGATATTGGCAAATGCTTCGATATCATCGCTTCCCATCTTCCCTCCAAAAGGATGACGACCACTGATTCCGATGCCCCATTCATAAAGATTGCAATAATTGCGCATAGCAATAAAGGCTGATTTCATGTGCTTGCGCGCATCTTCTGTCAGTTCAAAGCTTGTACCATTGGTAAATGCAATATATTCTCCTACAGTCGCAAGTACTCCAGTGGTATATCCCGGATAAAAACCGCCATGATGGAAAGTCGTACCATCTATTTTTTATGCCCCCAATCGTTCCCGGAGTATAACGCAAAGAAGTAGATAACCAACGCGACAAACCACTCAAAGCCTGCGCCTGTTCTCTTACATCGGGAAACATCATAGCAGAGATAAATTTCGCCATCAATAGCGTGTGCCAAGAATCCAATAATTCATCACGCGTTGGAGAACACGGCTGACGAGTTTCCTGCAAAGCCGCCCAAAAACGCAATGTGGATAGATAAGCATCCCGATGAGGATGTTTGTAGATAGCATCACGCATCAGCCAGGCAGTTGTATATATCTTACGTACCTGATATCCATAATGGTGATTAGTCCCCATACCGCTACCGTATGCAAATCCCTGGTCAATAGCATAATCGAATACGGTAAAATAATTCTTCTTTGACGTTTCATTCTGATTATAATAAGCATCATAAGCAAAACCAGAAAGCATTGTTTCAATATCATTCCACGACATCTCCCTTTCTTCTTGTCCTGTTCATCAGGGCAACAATAGGAGTCCCTATAAATCCCGTTCCGACGATAGACGGACTAATTGCAGCCTTCTCAAATGTCTTATAGGCAGCATTAATCGCTCCTTGGGGTGCTTTCTTTATTTCCAGAAAATCTGTCAAACGTTGTTCAATAGTCTTCAATTCTTTCTTTTGCTTACTTGTCAATTTAGAAGGCAGAGGGATATCATACAACTGTTGTTCCCATTTCCACACGAGGCACCAATGCCACAAGTCACGATTAGACAGCCCATTATTAGTAGGCAACTGCTGATCGGGGGTGGTACGAAGATTCATTTTCTTTTCCGGGAAAATCAGACGGTCAAGAAAGATACGCCCCTTCCGTTGCGGGGCAACCAGTCGATAGGCTACAATCTTCTTATCTTTCTTGTCTCCCTGCATATACTCAAAAGAGATCCAGCAAGCCCGCCAACCTGCTGCCTGCAAACGATAAGAGAACCAATAAGAGACTTCTCCCTCCTTATTCAGAAACTCAAAACGAATAGAATCCTGCTGCGGTTTCTCATTATAAATCCACAAGGTAATGCCGAACTGCTTCTCGTTTCTCGTATTCAACGATAAAGGAGCAATTTGAACATCCAGCGTAGAACCGGGCTGAAAGTCCCATTCCAGACTACTTTCACCCTCTTTGTAAAAAAGAGAAGAGATTTTCACTTCTCCCTTTCCGGAAACTGTAAATGCTTCGGGCACTTTCTCTTCAAATCCGATGAGTTGGGCGAAAGCTGAAGGAATAATTCCCAAAAGGAATAATATTATAAAACAACTGCTTTTCATTACTGAATTGTTATCTTTTTTAGGCACGGATTACACGGATGAACGCGGTTACTTTGCAACAATGACAACACTAAAGACCGTGAATCCGCGTGATCTGTGCTAAATGATATATAAGAATACATAAATCGTTAATAAGGAATCCGATCCGACAGAATCTTTTCCGTATACCAAGGATCATTAATCTCCTTTAGCATAGCTCCCATTTCACCGCAAAGTTGTGCCACAATCTCCTTATTTTCTTCCAAAGGCAAGTTATGCAGTTGATATGGATCTTTTACATCATCGAACAAAAGACTTTTTTTCAACTCCTTCGTATCACGGTCGATATATAAAGCCAATGTATATTGAGCCGTCTTGATACCTCTTGAAGAAGGGAAGTAAGTCTGCACCAATCCATTTTCATCTTTATCACCGTCTACATTCTGAATGTACAACGCACCGGTAGGACGAACAATTTCCGCCTTTTCATCGAAGAAAAGAGCAAAATACGATCCCTCGCACTTCTGCCGGGATAGAATCACCCAGCCCGCACAGGCCAAGCACCGTAGGCATAATATCAGGAGCGGAAAGCAATAAATCATCCACCCTCGGCTGAATCTTACCGGGGAAACGAACCAGGAACGGAATATTCATAGATTCGGAATAAGGGGAATTCTTCGGATCATCGGTACGCTGGCTGCACATCGTTTCACCATGATCGGAAGCAAAGATGACTACTGTATTCTTATCTAATCCCATCTCTTTCAATGTTTCCAGAATCTGACCGAAAGCACGGTCCACACCGGTTACAGAGGCGAAATAATAGCGGGCGGATGCTGCCTTCTTCATCTTCAAATCTACATTCGGGCGAATCAACAGACTATCCAAAGGCTGGTCTTTATAAAGATTGAAATCCTGTTCCTCGCAGTCATTCAAAGAACGGTACGGGCTGTGAGGAGGATTCATACCTACCATAATAAAGAAAGGTTTCTTGGTATCGCGTACGTTACCGTCATTTTTCAGATAAGAAACAACCTTGCCTGCTTCATGCAGGGGCGACCATTCTTTCGGATCATGCCTCTTGCCGTCCGTATCCCAATAATGCGGGTTCTTATGTTCATCAAATGTACCGTAAGAATACCAGTAATTAAAACCATGACGACGTTCTTTCGGAGTATAAGCATCCCATGCCGGACGTTCTCTTCCACATATTGTCCCGGATGTTCGGGATCGTTCGGAGTTGGGAAGTCGGCATGAAGTTTGCCGAAATAGGCACAGTCGTAACCTGCTTTACTAAATACATCACCAATACATTCCGCATCTTCGCGTAAAGAACTGATCGGACGTGAGGAGTTACAATTTAATGGTACACCGCTTTTATTCGGGTACATACCAGTCAGTAACATTCCACGATGAGGCTACTCAACGGACAGTTACTCTGTGCAGACGACAGCACCATCGATTCACGCGCAAACGCATCCAAATTAGGAGTATGCACGGGGTCTCCTTTAAAATTTACTTTATCCCGAAATCCGTCCTGGTTCCAAAAGCCCATCGCCTGATTACGGTATTGATCGGGGAATACATAAATTATATTGGGATGTTCTGCTTGTTGGGGCACTTGCTTCGGAGCCTTGCAACCCTGTGCGGCAAACAGCGTCAGGCCTCCTACAAGAAGGTTAATAGGTTTGTTCATGATAGTTTACGATAAATGATTTAAACAGGTTAGTAATAAATAATGAGAGGGGAATAATAAACAATCAATGCTGAATGATAAACGTAAACATGTTACGTTAGAATCTGTAGAGTATTCATCGTTCACTGCTTACCGTTCATTATTTTTTATTATTTCTTATTCCTTATTTCTTTTCCAAATCTCTTTTACGCATCAATCCTTCCAGGAAGTAATAGTCAGCATAGTTCAGAGGGACATCGATTTCCTGACCGTGAGGAATACTACCTACTGAATGCATCAGGATAAGTTTCCATTTGTTCCAACCTTTGCACGATAAGCAGGCGACCCTAAACTCTCCATAATCTTATCAGCGGTTTCCTTGTAGTGATTATCCGGCAGGTAACCATCCAGTTCGTAAAGGGCAGAAGCTGTACAAGCGGCAGCAGAAGCATCACGCGGTTCGTTCGGAATATTCGGAGCATCGTAATCCCAGTAAGGAACGAGATCTTCTGGCATATTCTTATTATTAAATATAAAATTATATACTTTTTGTGCCTGGTCGAGATATTTCTTGTCTTTCGTGTAACGATAGCAAGTAGTGTATCCGTAGAGTGCCCAAGCTTGTCCACGAGCCCAAGAAGATTCATCCGCATATCCCTGTGCAGTTTGTTTCTTACGCACTTCACCTGTCTCCGGATCGTAATCTACCACATGGTAGCAGCTATTGTCCGGACGGAAGTGGTGAGCTATTGTCGTATCGGCATGTTTCACTGCAATATTATAGAAAGTAGAATCACCTGAAAGAGCGGTTGCCTCAAACAAAAGTTCGAGATTCATCATATTATCAATAATCACCGGACATTTCCATCACGCGTTCCCTGCCAGCCTCTATCGGCATCCCATGACTGGATAACGCCTGCATTCGGGCGAAAACGGGTAGAAAGTGACTTAGCTGTTTCAATAATTACATCTTTATATTCTTTCTTGTCCGCCAAACGGTATCCGTTCAGATAACTGCAACCGATCATAAACCCTACGTCATGATGCCATTTCAGATGTTTTACCGAATCAAGAGCTTCCGTATATTTCTCGGCCAATGGTAACCATTTCTGATCTCCGGTCAGATTATATGTGAGCCACATACTGCCGGGAAAGAAGCCGGAACACCAGTCTTCGATAGTATATAGGATATACTACCATCTTTGTTGATAGTTCTTGGATTCAGGATCTTACCGGATTTTTCAATAATGTCCGTTTGAATCGTGTTTTGTGCAACTGCGTTGTCGATGTTGTCCTGAAGAAAGTCTACTTCAACCTTTTTTTGTCCACCGCAACTCGTTAAGATCAAAAGGGAAAGTCCTAATGCGCTAAGAATTGTTTTCATAATACATGGATTGTTTATTAAGTGATTAATTTTCTTGATTGCAAAAATAGTGCATTTAAAGAGAATAGACCGACCCAAATAATCCAAATGAGGAACTATTTTGGTACATTTGCAAAAGATTTTGGATTTATGAATTATGATTTATGCCTGAATGACATTTTCATAAATCAGAATCCACCCCATAAATCATAAATTATAAATCATCATGACACCACAAGAATTCTTTAAGAATGACATATTTGCCAAAAATGCAGGTATAATTCTGCTGGAAGTAAGAAAAGGGTATAGTAAAGCCAAGTTAGAAATAAAAGCCGAACATCTTAATGCAGGTGCCCGCACACAAGGAGGAGCCATCTTTACGCTGGCAGACCTTGCGCTTGCCGCAGCTGCTAACTCGCACGGCACACTAGCTTTCTCTCTCTCGTCCACTATTACTTTCCTGCGTGCCAGCGGCCCCGGAGACACTCTCTTTGCCGAAGCACGCGAACGCTATATCGGCCGAAGCACAGGTTGCTATCAGGTAGATATAACAAACCAAGACGGAGAGTTGATTGCAACTTTTGAATCCAGCGTATTCCGAAAGGATCAAAAAGTGCCTTTCGAAGTTCAGGAATAAAAACAGGAAGGTGCATCAACACTTTTAAAAGTATACCTTTTAGACACAGATAACGCGGATGATACGGATAAGAAGATAATAAATCCGTGTCATCCGCGTTATCCGCGTCTAAAAAATAACAGGTTGGCAGGTCAATTTACTTCTGATATGCCTTCGTTTTTTCTCTATATCTATTTAACGATAGAAGTCAGCGGATGCCGGTTACCCGTCACATTATTCAGGAATGCTTTTGCCGAACCGAAGTTCAGGAATAAATCCAGGCGGACAGAAGATGGTTCAAGTCGTCCGTTACGAAGAAGTTATCACCTCCTTTTCTTTTCCTTTCTTATCATATTCTACCAATGAGAAGATCAGGCAACGGTAAGTAACTCCATTCTCCGCTTTTACATTTTCTTTCCCACGGTAGATAAGCGTTTGCTCTTCCACTTTACGGCCCGTAGCATCGGGAACTTAATTTTGTCTCCCACCTTATAATCTGCAGGGTCGTAAGAACGCGCTTGCGCCAGAATGCTCAACATATCGTATATACAGCGGCTATCACTATCTTCAGATTCATTAAACGCCCCATCCCGGTAAGTACGCTTCTGATTTACCAGGCAAAGACCGTCCTTATAAGAGAACCAAGCCTCATCGACCGTGTAACGTTTTCCCTCTTCGGCACCTTTGCGGAAATAGCGCGGTTCCAGTTTTTCACCGATCACACAAGTCAGCGTATCGCGCATCTTGAAAAAGAAATCCGCCCGTTTACTGCCCAAAGCAAGCAGGTTAATCCGGTAGGCAGGTTGTGAATGATAAGTAGTAGCATTCGTCGTCAGACTGGCAAGTCCGGCTTTCACCCAGACAAACTTCCAGTTAAAATATAAATCATACATTACGTGTTCGCCGGATTGAAACGCATCATTCTTCGCTTCACATTGAGCACTGGCTGGGAGGGCGAAAGCTCCCATCAGTAAGGCCACTAATCCGATAATAAAATTGCGTCGAACGCTAACGACGGCGGTTCTGACTATTTCGTTCCCGATCCTTTTTCTTCTTGTCTTCATCTGGTTTTTGTTTTTTAAGTTCATCCAGCTTTTGCTTATCCAGCGGAACTGCATGAATATCCCAACTTTGTTCTAGATCCCAGTTGGCTTTCGGCTCTAAAATCTGATTATAATAATACACCTCTTCGGGCTGCACCCCTTTTTCAAAATTGCCGGTATCCCATTCACCGTTTCCATTCCGGTCGTTAATCAACCGGGCGGAGTACTTACCGGGATTTAAGTAATAAAAGTCGGCATAACCTCCTTCCTCTACTCTTCTTCGGCGTACCACTTATCCTGCGCATCCAACAGTTCAACGAAAGCATTAGGTTCCGCTCCCGTCACCACAAACGTGATTTTGGCATATTCTTCCAAACTACGCACCTTGAACCCTTGTTTTATTTTGTCTGTAAACAATCCGTATATACCATGGAACGCAGTCGAGTCTACCGAAATTCATATTCCAGTGTCGGCTCCCAATCATAATACAGATTGAACCTCTTTAGATTCACAGAGTCCTGTTCAAGTCGAATGGTATATCTTTCCAGAGCGTATCTACCTTTTGCCGTAGATGGATGGCCGCAGTATCGAAACTGGCTATCGGTTCTTCAAAACTCAAGAGATAGAACCATATACATCCATTGACGAAGGAGCACCGACATTTACCGGCAAGAATTTTGTCGGTTCGGGTTCATCCTCTTCACCTTTCTTTTTCTTCTTTTTTCTTTTTGTCCTTATCCGGCTCCTCTTTCTTATATTTCTGCTTCGAAACGAGGTTGAGCGTATCCGTACGGGGCACTAACTGATTCAATGTATCCGTATAAAGATAAGTCAGGCTCATGGCCAGCGTATCCTGCTTAAAGAGCAGGGAGTCTTTTACCCAATAATGGATGGTGTCGTTCCGCTGATTCTTTTCGATAACAAAAGCATCCTTTTCATCGAAGTTCAAGCCTTTCAATACAGGCAAAGTATCTGCCTTACCTGCAAAATAGAACGTAAACTTCTGCGGAACCAGTCTTTCCGACTTGATAAGGTATTGCGAATAATTGAGTTCCTTAAAGGCACGGAGGATGACATCATCCGGCAAATAATGCATATATTTCTTCTCAACAATCGTGTCATAAGTCAATGAATCCACCCAAGCCGTATCCATGCGGATACGTTCTTCCATACGAGGGATAATCAACGAGTCATGGAAAGCGATCATCTCGCTCTTCTGATTAAAAGTGAAGTTCTGGTCGGCATCCATCAAACCGTAGATACGATACTTGCCGGGAGCTATACCCCGGATAGAGAAACGCCCACGGCTGTCCGTACGTGCCACACGGTCGAAAGGCAATTTGTTGAAAGCCGAATCGTTCAGGTTGGAATGTAGTCCGACAAGCATACCTTTAATAGGCTCCAGGTTAGAGGCATCGAGCATCGTACCTGCTACTTCCATCGTATCGATTTCCGTACCGGTAGAGAACGTAAATGCAAAGTTACCCAACGGATTACCTTCATTATTGTCGACAATTGCATCCGAGAAGTCAATCGTGTAGGTCGTGTTAGGTTTCAGAGAGTCGAGCAGGTTGACTTGTATTCTCTTGCCGGAAGCCTTGATTTCCGGTTGCTGTATTTGGGGAGGGGAAACAACGACTTTCTCGGTCGCTTTCTCCAGCTTAATAAACTCGTCGAACATCAAAGAGACTTTAGTCCTTTTATTATTCAAAGCCCCCGCCTCCGGAGTGCTGCCGATGAAACGGGGCGGCGTCTCATCGTATGGTCCACCGTCCGGCCGTCCAATACTGGCGCAGGAATATAACATCACCCCCAGCGTTACTACCGGAAGCACCTTGCGAACTATTTGTTTTATCTTTTGATTCTCAAATTGTAACATGCTGCAAAAATAAGCGTTCTTATTCAATAAATACCACACTTTCTAGCTAATTTATTAAAAAGGAAAGGGTGACTTAAGGTAATAAACAATATTTGCGACGTTTTTATTTTTTTCCTGCTAATATAATTAGTTTTATTGCCTAAAGAGATTACCTTTGTTGCCTAATCTTTTTTCGTTCCACTATAGTGTTCCGCAAAGATAACCATAGTCTCCCTTTCGTATAACTATAATCATACGAAAGGGAAACTATAGTCAAACGAAGTAAGAATAACGAATGAAACAAATCCGCGCAGGCAATCGGATAGATAAAAGTGCCGATATAAAACAATTCTGATTATGAGTATACATTACGACCTTTACGACACGCCCGACATTCAGAAGAAAGGCGAAGAACAACCGCTTCATCCCCGTGTTGTTTTCAACGGAACGATCGATCAGGAAGAATTTCTGGATCGTGTTCACAAATTCACGGGAATAAGCCGTAGCTACTGGTAGGTGCCATGCAGTCTTTCCAAAATGAATTGCGAGATTTGCTTGCAAACGGATGGATTGTAGAACTGGGTGACATCGGATATTTTTCCGTATCTCTACAAGGACCTCCCGTAATGAAAAAGAAAGACGTGCATGCACAATCCATCAGCTTGAAAAATATCAATTTCAGGGCAGGCAAACAGTTCAAGAAAGAAGTGGCCCAACAAATGAGACCGGAGCGCGGAGCATCGTTCACCCGCCTCACGGGAAAGGACGCAGTGAAGAAGAATGTCTGAAGCTAATCAATAAACATCTCCAACAATTTCCCTGCCTGACCCGTGCAGATTATTGCCGAATGACAGGACATGACAAACAACGGGCGATCAATGAGTTAAACACCTTTATCGAACGTGGATTATTGATCCGTTATGGAGCGGGTAAACTGGTGGTTTACGCAAAGAAAAGTGAAGAATAAATTACAATCATTAGCGGAATGACCAAAATTCTGCACTGGACAAAAAACAATTGTTCAGTGCAGAATTATTTTATATATTCTATAGAAAGAGGAGTTCTTAAATAAGAAAATAGCAAAAAACAATTAGAGTTTCTCTATTTCTTCTGACGACAAACCGGTAACCTGTATAATAGTATCAACGGGGAGATTGAGAGATTTCAACTTACGGGCAGTGATTGTTTTTTCTTTTTCGATTCCTTTTTCTATACCTCGTTCAATGCCTCGCTCAATGCCTTGCTCAATACCTTTTTCAATGCCTTCCTTAATGCCTTCCTCAAGTCCTCGTTGTCGTCCTTCTTCAAGTCCAAGCTGGTGTCCTTCTTCATGCCCTTCTAATTTAGCAGTACTCAACACATCATTCTGTATCATTACCGCATCTATATGGCGATCGTATGCCAGCTTTTCAGCCTTATCCATATTATAATAAACCAGTTTCTTACGAGCCTCTTCAAGTCCGGGTGCCTTTGTATCGGGACGTATGCACCCTGTCTTCAGATATTCGATCCATTCTTCCAGAGGAGTAACAGCTACTTTATTAAACTCATTCACACGGATAAGGAAATATTCTGGAAAGATTTCAGCAGGCAACTTACGAACAATAGCTCCCTGTTCTTTGGTAGTAACTTTCAGATGATCGCCCGTGTGTACACCTAAGAATGTATTCTGTCCATGATAAAGGTAATCACTTCCTTGTCCAATGTCGAAATAAAGAATACTGATAGAATATACTTCTTCACATTAGAGTAGATTTCGCCCAGATCAATATGTTCGGTAATAGTCTTAGCTACTCCATACAGGATTCGCTCCAGATAATAGAGTTCACGAGTATTTTGAACTTCGACAAGAATTATTTCATCTTTACTATTGCGGGCTTTAATATCAACACGATTAAATTTATCATCTTCCCGTTGCTGATTACCTTCACTTTCTAAAATTTCAAGAATATGGATCTCCTCACCTAATAATACTGTGAGGAAACCTTCAAGA
>ENA-OQJH01000389-OQJH01000389.1-human-gut-metagenome-genome-assembly--contig:-NODE-389-length-25046-cov-3.546450_pt1 | contig 25046 bp, 34 predicted proteins | sample MGYA00242597_ERZ504763 | MGnify/ENA primary metagenome ERZ504763 (study PRJEB26092, sample SAMD00036359) | human gut metagenome | host: Homo sapiens | study: EMG produced TPA metagenomics assembly of...
AATAGAAAAAAATATAATGCGGTTGGGAATAAGCTGACAAAAATATGTATCTTTGGGGGATTTTAATTTAAAAATGTGATGAAAAAAGACTTTATTTATAATAGGTATGTTGTTGTGCGTGTTTTCGTTGCACGCTCAGGATATGAAAACTCTCTTTATCGCTATGCCTGATTCGATAGCTCCTTTATTGACAAAGGTAAATCGCGAGGATTGTGTGGATTTTCTGGCAAGTAATATGAAGGCGGAGGTCAAGAACCGTTTTGGAAAGGTGTCCGAGCTGAAAAAGTTGACTGACGATTTTTTGTTTCTGCAGACCACGGGAAGTAGTTCTATGGAAATGAAACTGTTGCCCTTGAATGATTCCGTAAAGGTGATTTGTGTGATCAATACAGTTTGTGGTCCGGTTTGTGATAGTGAAATTCGTTTTTATAGTACACGGTGGGAGCAACTGGCGGAAAGTGATTTTATCCGGCTTCCTTCTGTCGAGGCTTTTTATCTGCCGGTAGATACGCTGACTGATGAGGCTTATGTTGCGATTAGAGAGAAAGCAGATATGGAACTGGTGAAAGCTACTTTGTCTGAGGACAAGTCAATCATCTCTTTTACTTATACTACTCCGGAATATCTGGCAAAGACAGAAAGAGAAAAATTGGCAGTGTATATCAAGAAAGAGCCGGTGATATATGAATGGAAAGAAGGAAAGTTTAGTGCATTCCCCTAAAGGAGTGCAATGTGTTTCAATATAAAAAGGCTGCAACTCAATGAGTTTGCAGCTTTTTATATTGAAACTTATGTGTAAGTTACAATTTACTTTTTCATACGGTTACCGTAGCGGCTCATGAACTTATCAACACGACCTGCTGTATCCACCAATTTAGATTTACCAGTGTAGAACGGGTGTGATGTATTAGAAATTTCCAGTTTTACCAACGGATAAGTTTCACCTTCGAATTCGATGGTTTCTTTTGTGCTACAAGTTGAACGTGACAAAAATACATCGCCGTTTGACATATCTTTAAATACAACCGGACGATAGTTTTCAGGATGAAGACCTTTTTTCATTTCAGTATATTCTTTTATTGTTATTATTTTACTTATTTGGTAAACAAATTGGGTGTAATGGTCCATTTTGGACCGCAAAGATACGGCTTTTCTTTGAAATAGAAAAAACTTCGGGCTATTTTTTCTTCTAAACCCCTTATTTTCTTCTTTTATAGTATTGTAAGGTAGACATTACAATGTAATTAGTTTATGCGTTCAAGCGAAGAAAATAGTTAATAAAATCATTTTTTATGAGATATTTTTGGTGTGAACTTGCCATAGTTAGCGCATTTATGATTACTTTTGCAGTGGAATTTAATTCACTAACAATTATAAATATTAGAACAATGGTTAATTACAAAGATTTAGGTCTGGTAAACACTAGAGATATGTTTGCTAAGGCTATCAAAGGTGGATATGCAATTCCTGCATTCAACTTCAACAATATGGAACAGATGCAGGCTATCATCAAAGCTGCAGTAGAAACAAAATCTCCGGTTATTTTGCAGGTTTCAAAAGGTGCTCGTCAGTATGCTAACGCTACTTTGTTGCGTTATATGGCTCAGGGTGCTGTAGAATATGCAAAAGAATTAGGTTGTGCAAAACCTGAAATCGTTCTTCATCTGGACCACGGAGATACTTTCGAAACTTGCAAGAGCTGTATCGACTCAGGTTTCTCTTCTGTAATGATCGACGGTTCTCATCTGCCTTATGAAGAAAACGTAGCTTTGACAAAGAAGGTGGTTGACTACGCTCATCAGTTTGATGTAACTGTAGAAGGTGAATTGGTGTATTGGCCGGTGTGGAAGATGAAGTTTCTTCTGATCATCATACTTATACTGACCCTGAAGAAGTAATTGATTTTGCAACTCGTACAGGTTGCGACTCATTGGCTATCTCTATCGGTACTTCTCACGGTGCATACAAATTTACTCCGGAACAGTGTCACATTGATCCTGCTACAGGTCGTATGGTTCCTCCTCCTTTGGCATTCGAAGTATTGGATGCTGTAATGGAAAAACTTCCGGGATTCCCCATCGTTCTTCATGGTTCTTCATCAGTTCCTCAGGAAGAAGTTGAGACAATCAACAAGTATGGTGGTGCATTGAAGGCTGCTATCGGTATCCCTGAAGAAGAATTGCGAAAGGCTGCCAAGTCTGCTGTTTGCAAAATCAACATTGACTCAGACTCTCGTCTGGCTATGACTGCTGCTGTTCGCAAAGTATTTGCTGAAAAACCAGCTGAATTTGACCCTCGTAAGTACTTAGGTCCGGCTCGTGACAATATGGAAAAACTGTACAAGCACAAAATTATTAACGTGCTGGGTTCAGACAATAAATTGGCTGAATAATTAATTCACCCTATATAAACAGGAAAAAGCTGCTTTCTTTATTGAAAGCAGCTTTTTTGTTTTAAGACTGGTTTCGGTATTGAAGAGGGGATTTGCCTGTATGTTTCTTGAAATAGCGGCCAAAAAAAGATTGGTCAGGGAAAGATAATCGGTTGGAGATCTCTTGAATACTTAGGGACGTGGATTGTAATAATGCTTTAATCTCAAGAATTACATGTCGGTCAATAATGCTTTTGGCTGTGTTGCCGGATACGTTTTGTACGATTGTGGAAAGGTAACGGGGAGTGATGAACAGTTCGGCTGCATAAAAAGATACTTCACGTTGGGTGGTACAATGTTTATGAATCAATTGGATGAAACGTTTGAATATCTCTTCCTGACGATTTATTCCTTCGGTCTTTTTTTGCAGGAACAGGTGTTGGGTCTTGTCATAGAAGTCCAGAATGAAGTTTTGAATGAAATTTTTGAAGATCTGAATGCGGAAACTATTATCCCTGTCTTCATAAAGATCTTTCATGACCAAGCTGAGCCCGATGAATGGTTTTACACGTTCTTCAGGGATGACAATGCATGGATGCTCTTTTAGAAAGTGAAAGAAGGAGGGATCCAGACGTGAGGTGATCTCCCTGAAAAGGGTGTCGGAAAAAACAATATAGGAAACGGTAAAATCATGGCTGGCGCAGGTACAATTGAAGATACTGCCGGGGAGAAGCAGAAGTTGGGTGTTCTCCGTCACTTCGTACGCCTGCAAATCAATTTCTATGTGGGCTTTTCCGCTACGGCAATGAAAAATAGATGCGTCTGCTAACTTCATAATCTGATTGGAGCATATATCTATACTTCTTCTATTCCGGTGATAAACGGTTCATTCTCTGGTAAACTCAATATTTCCATGTTTATTCTTGTTTTGATGCAAAATTAACTATTATTTTTGTTATAATAGGAAATATGTTCTGAATTTGAACAATGGTGACTAATAATTGAATGTGTCGGCTTGAGAAATTCCATCTACCTTTGCGTCCGAAATTAAAAGATTGGAATATGATGACATTGAACAGAAAATGGATGCGACTAATAGTATTAGTTGGTTGTGCTGCTTTGACAGCGTCGTGTAAACAGGCGCCTGTTGCACAAATGGAGGCGGAATATGCGGTATTGAAAGTATCGCCGTCGGATAAAGTTTTGTCTACTACTTATTCGGCTACGATCCGCGGACGTCAGGATATTGATATTTATCCGCAAGTTTCCGGTTTCCTAACACAACTTTGTGTGGAGGAAGGACAGGCAGTACGTAAAGGACAAATCTTATTTATTATTGATCAAGTACCTTATAAGGCGGCATTGGAAACTGCTGTGGCTAATGTGGAATCGGCGAAAGCCGGATTGGCAACAGCACAGTTGACATACGATAGCAAGAAAGAATTGTTTGCAAAGAAAGTAGTTTCTGAATTTGATTTGAAGACGGCAGAAAATTCATGGCTTACTGCCAAGGCCCAGTTGGCCCAGGCGAAAGCGCAGGAGGTGAGTGCTCGCAATAATCTTTCGTATACAGAAGTGAAAAGCCTGCGGATGGAGTGATTGGTACATTGCCTTATCGGGTAGGTGCATTGGTTAGTGCCAGTTTGCCACAACCGTTGACTACGGTTTCTGATAATTCGGATATGTATGTTTATTTTTCGATGACTGAAAATCAATTGTTGGCTCTGACCCGTCAATATGGTTCCAAAGCAGAAGCGTTGAAAAATATGCCGGAAGTGGAACTGCAATTGAATGACAAGTCTATGTATGGCGAAAAGGGGCGTATTGAAACCATCAGTGGGGTGGTAGACCGTAATACGGGTACCGCGAGTCTGCGTGCCGTATTCCCGAATAAGAATGGGTTGCTGTATAGCGGAACATCGGGAAATGTGATCCTTCCGGTTACGATGAAAGGAAGTTTGGTTATTCCTCAGGCTACAACTTTTGAAATTCAGGATATTACATATGTATATAAAGTCGTGGACGGCAAGGCACAATCAGCTCCTGTTAGTGTGACCCGTGTAAATGGAGGACAGGAATATATCGTGAACGATGGATTGAAAGAGGGAGATATCATTGTTGCAGAAGGCGTAGGCTTGCTGCGTGAAGGTACTCCGGTTAAAGTAAAACAAAACTAAGAAGAAAATGAATTTAAGAACCTTTATAGAACGTCCCATCCTGTCGGCTGTTATTTCTATTTCGATAGTAGTAGTGGGGATTATCGGGTTGTTCACTTTGCCCGTCGAGCAATACCCGGATATAGCTCCGCCTACCATTCAGGTAAGCACTTCTTATTTCGGTGCCAGTGCGGAAACTCTTCAGAAGAGTGTTATCGCTCCGTTGGAGGAAGCGATTAACGGTGTGGAAAATATGACTTATATGACTTCTACCGCTTCAAATGCCGGAGTTGTAGATATTACTGTGTATTTTAAACAAGGAACAGATCCTGATATGGCGGCTGTTAATGTGCAAAATCGTGTATCCAAGGCGACCGGACAGCTTCCTGCCGAAGTGACTCAGGTGGGTGTGACTACCTCAAAGCGGCAGACCAGTATTTTGCAGATGTTCTCACTATATAGTCCGGATGATTCGTATGATGAGAAATTCTTGTCCAACTATATCAGTATTAATTTGAAACCTGCAATTCTTCGTATCCAGGGTGTGGGTGATATGATGATTATGGGTGGTGACTATAGTATGCGTATCTGGATGAAGCCTGACGTGATGGCCCAGTATAAATTGATTCCATCGGATGTGACACAAGTGTTGGCTGAACAGAATATTGAATCGGCTACCGGCTCATTCGGCGAAAACTCTGATGAAACTTATCAATATACAATGAAGTACAAAGGTCGTTTGATTACTCCGGAAGAGTTTGGGGAAATTGTGATCCGGTCTTCGGATAATGGCGAAGTGTTGAAGCTGAAAGAAATTGCCGATATAGAGATGGGCGAGGAAAGTTATGCCTATCACGGGGCTATGAATGGTCATCCTGGTATTTCCTGTATGATTTTCAGACGGCAGGATCTAATGCAACAGAAGTAAATAATAATATTGATGCCTTTTTGGAAGAAGCAAAGAAAGATCTGCAAAGGGGTGGAGATGGTTCAGGTAATGAGCTCCAATGACTTTTTGTATGCATCTATTCATGAGGTGATAAAGACCTTGTTTGAGGCCATTTTTTGGTAATCTTAATTGTATATGTATTCTTGCAGGATATTCGTTCTACTATTATTCCATTGGTGGGGATCATTGTATCCTTGATTGGTACATTTGCTTTTATGTCCATAGCAGGATTCAGTATCAACCTGATTACCCTGTTTGCTTTGGTGTTGGTGATCGGTACGGTGGTGGATGATGCTATCGTTGTCGTCGAGGCGGTGCAGGCGCGTTTTGATGTGGGGTATCGTTCTTCTTATATGGCTAGTATTGATGCGATGAAGGGGATTAGTAATGCGGTCATTTCTTCCTCGTTGGTATTTATGGCTGTGTTTATTCCGGTTTCGTTTATGAGTGGAACTTCCGGTACTTTCTATACTCAGTTTGGTTTGACTATGGCGGTTGCCGTAGGTATCTCTGCCGTCAATGCACTGACTTTGAGTCCGGCGCTGTGTGCTTTGTTCTTGAAACCGTATATCAATGAGGATGGGACAGAAAAAAATAATTTTGCAGCACGTTTCCGTAAAGCGTTCAATGCTGCTTTCGATGCAATGATTGAAAGATATAAGAAAGGGGTATTGTTCTTTATTAAACGCAAATGGATGGTATGGACACTTCTTGTGGCTCGGTAGTACTATTGGCTTTCTTAATGAATACAACTAAAACCAGTTTGGTGCCTGATGAAGACCAGGGGGTTGTATTTGTGAATGTCAGCACGGCGGCAGGTAGTTCATTAAAAACGACTAATGACGTAATGATGCGTATTGAAAAGCGCATGATGGATATTCCTCAGGTGCTGCATGTGCAGCGTGTGGCAGGTTATGGTCTGCTAGCCGGACAGGGTAATTCTTTTGGTATGTTGATTCTGAAGCTGAAACCTTGGGATGAGCGTGAAGGAAAGGAAAATGATGTTCAGGCTGTAATCGGACAAGTGTATGGTCGTACGGCGGATATCAAGGATGCCAGTATATTTGCTATTTCTCCGGGTATGATTCCGGGGTATGGTATGGGTAATGCGTTGGAACTCCATATGCAGGATAAACAAGGTGGTGATGTGGGCACTTTCTTCAATACCACTCAACAATATCTGGGTGCTCTGAACCAACGTCCCGAGATCGCGATGGCATACTCTACTTTTGATATCCGTTATCCGCAATGGACGGTAGAAGTGGATGCGTCCAAATGTAAGCGTGCCGGTATCACTCCGGATGCTGTGCTAAGCACATTGTCTGGCTATTATGGTGGGCAGTATGTCTCAAATTTTAATCGTTTTTCTAAAGTGTATAAGGTTATGATTCAGGCAGATCCGAAATATCGTGTGGATGAAAGCTCATTGAATAATATCTTTGTGCGTATGTCTAATGGAGAGATGGCTCCTCTCAGCCAGTTTGTGACATTGACCCGCAGTTATGGGGCAGAATCGCTGAGCCGTTTCAATATGTTCAATTCTATTGCTGTAAATGCAATGCCTGCCGAAGGGTATAGTACCGGTGATGCCATCCGTGCCGTTCAGGAAACTGCCGTACAGGCACTTCCCAAAGGTTTTGGGTACGATTTTGGTGGTATTACTCGTGAAGAGACCGACCAAGGAGGTACTACCATTATCATCTTTGCTATCTGTTTCTTGATGATTTACCTGATTTTAAGTGCACTTTATGAAAGTTTCCTCATTCCGTTTGCAGTGTTGTTGTCTGTTCCGTTTGGTTGATGGGTAGCTTCCTGTTTGCAAAGATGATGGGACTGGAGAACAATATTTATTTGCAGACTGGTTTGATTATGTTGATTGGTTTGCTTGCTAAGACTGCCATTTTGTTGACCGAGTACGCCGCCGAGCGTCGTAAGGCAGGTATGAGTCTGACTTCCGCCGCACTTTCTGCCGCCAAAGCCCGTTTGCGTCCTATCTTGATGACGGCTGGAACAATGATTTTCGGTCTGTTCCCGTTGATGGTTGCCAGTGGAGTAGGTGCTAATGGAAACAGTTCACTGGGAACAGGTACTGTGGGTGGTATGGTGATCGGTACGCTGGCGTTGCTGTTTATTGTACCTTCTTTGTTTATCGTATTCCAATATTTACAGGAAAAGGTACGTCCTATTCAGTTTCAGCCGGCGGCCGATTGGCAGATTCAAGAGGAATGTGTAGAAGCAAAAGAAGAAAGACAACACCACATTGAAAGCAAAAACGAAGAGAAAAAATGAAAAAACAGATCATCACTCTGACTGTCGCAGCACTCACACTGAGTAGCTGCGGCATATATACCAAATATAAACCTGCAACCGAAGTGCCCGATAATTTGTATGGGGAAGAGGTGGCGGTTGCTGATACCGTGGATAATATCGGCAATCTGAGCTGGCAGGAGATTTTTACAGATCCGCGGCTTCAGGAATTGATAGAGCAAGGCTTGCGGAACAATACGGATTTGCAGTCAGCACAATGGCGTGTGAAAGAGGCGGAAGCTGCTATGCTGTCAGCCAAATTGGCTTATCTGCCTTCTTTCGCTCTGTCACCTCAGGGGACAGCAAGTAGTTTTGACAAAGGAAAAGCTGTACAAACTTATACTTTACCGGTGGCGGCAAGTTGGGAAATTGATATTTTCGGCCGCATCCGTAATGCGAAACGCCAGGCGAAAGCATTGCTGGAACAGAGCCGTGACTATAAACAGGCTGTCCGGACACAGCTGATAGCCGGTATAGCTAATACTTACTATACCTTGCTGATGCTGGACAATCAGCTGGCCATCTCTGTCCGGACTGAAAAGTCTTGGAAAGAAACCGTAGATGCGACCCGTGCTCTGATGGAAGCCGGATTGGCAAATGAAGCTGCCGTTTCACAAATGGAAGCTACATACTATACTATATGTACTTCAGTTCTTGATCTGAAAGAACAAATTAACCAGGTAGAAAACAGTTTGTCGTTGTTGTTGGCTGAACCTCCTCATGCTATTAAGAGGACGGGCACATGGGACAGCTCTTACATGTTGAAGGAACATTTCCCGGTAGGCATCCCTGTGCAAATGCTTGCCAACCGTCCCGATGTACGCAGTGCGGAGCGTTCGTTGGAAGCAGCTTTCTATGCCACAAATCAGGCTCGTTCCGCCTTTTATCCTTCTATTGTTTTAAGTGGAAGTGCGGGATGGACTAATTCTGCAGGAAGTATGATTGTCAATCCGGGCAAGTTCATTGCAACGGCGGTAGCTTCGTTAACCCAGCCACTTTTTAATAAAGGTGCGAACATAGCACAGCTAAAGATAGCTAAAGCTCAGCAAGAAGAAGCAAAACTGAGTTTTCAACAGGCTTTGTTGAATGCAGGAAGTGAAGTGAACGAGGCTTTGGTGAAATATCAGACGGCCCGTGATAAATCAGCTTATTATGATAAACAAATAAATTCATTAAATAAAGCTTTGGAAAGTACCTCTTTGCTGATGCAACATGGGAATACAACTTATCTGGAAGTTTTGACGGCTCAGCAGACTCTGCTTAATGCGGAGTTAACTCAGGTTGCTAACCGTTTTACTGAAATGCAAGGCGTAATCAATCTCTATCAGGCATTGGGTGGAGGTCGTGACTAATTTAGCATACTGTTATCTTCAACGTGTTGAAGAAAGAGAACGCTGCTCTCCGTGAGGAAAGCAGCGTTCTTTTATGGTTGTCAAGGTCCTACTATAACACAAACCGGATTAGATTCTTCATTGATTTCCTGTAAAAAGCTTAGCTTTCCTTCTTGGACAATTCCCGGATTTTTATCCATCCATTCGTCTATTTTCCCTATCTCCAATAAAGTGGCATACTCTCCTTCTTCTGTACAAGTGATGGGATAGAAAGGCATGAAATGCGTCAGGTCATCTGTCAGCCCCACAGTGGCATCATTCATATAAGTAATATGTTTTTCTTTGTCGTAAATACCGTAGAACGGTTTTTTCTTATCGTATAATCCTTGTAGAGATATAAAGAAGAGATGGTTGGGAGTTTCCAGAATACTGGTTATAACGATGTATTTGTCTGTATCTTCTTTTTGTCCCATTTTCTCAGCTGGGAATGCCATTGTCTGGTATGGAAGGTGGTATGGACAGTAGCTTCGTGTCCTTTGATGTCATAGATTGTGTCATTGAACGCTTTTCTGAAACGTATGCTGCCGTTACTCAGCCAAAGTGAAGGCTGGTCTATAGGAAGAACGGTCATTGTTCCATTCTGGTAATTTATATATATTAATCCTCCTATGTTAGCGTTGCCGGGTAATTGCTTGAATACGTTGATGCTGGATATCTGATCCATGCCCATAGGGTTACCTGGATTGGCAAATTCCGGCAATGAGTCTTTTATTTCTCCCTGTTCGTTGAAGTAAAGTAACGCACTTGCTTGCGGTTGTCCTATTCCTTCTCCATAATGAGCAAGAATAAGGGAGTCGGAAAAAGTGAAGTAAAGGGATGGGGAAATCTTTTGTGGTAGGTGTACTTGCCTAGATAGTTACCTTTTGTATCGTATTTTACCAACTTGTCGGGTTGGCGATAAAAGTAGAGATTGTTGGTATGGGGGTGAATAAAGCAGTTGGCATTGCTGTATCCTTTTGGATCTTCCCCTTTGTGCCCGATGCTGCCAAGATATTTTCCGGTTTGTTTGTCGAATGACAGGCATCGTCCGTTGGTAGAGACAAAGATACGGCCTTTAGATAGTTTGATGGAATAAGAGTTGCCAATCAGGGATGAGTCTGTTGTTTCTAAAAGGATATAACGGATCTGTTTTCCCAATTGGGAGATCTTTAATTCTGTGAGGTGTTCCAGACTTGCGGCAATGTCAATTGCATTCGGGGCATTTGCCTTGTTTTGGGGGGCACAGGAGCCTAATAATAGGAGCAGGCCGCCTAGCATGATTTGCTTCTTCATAGTAGTATTGTTTTATGAAAGAAAAGAAGTTGTTTGCATGGACAACTCCTTTTCTTTGTGTTTAAATGATGTTGTGTTTGTTATCTTGCTGCAAAAAACAAAGAGTTTCCTATAGCTATTCTTGCGGTAGCAATACCTTGTGCATCAGGAGTGACAGTCATGGAGGTTCCGTTTTGCAGGCTCAAAGTAGCTGTCCCGTCTTCGTTCATTTTCACAAGTTCGAAGCTCTGTTCGCCAGAAACAGCGTTCCATGTATTGTTTTCTTTGTTGTAGACCAAATCTACAGATTTGTCTTCTCCTTTTTTGGTAATGGTATAACCGTTTTCGTTGGTTTTTACCAAGTATTCGCCATTTTCTCCTTGCACTGTTTTTACTTCACCGATAGAAGCTGTAGGGTTAGAGCCGCTCCAGAATTCGATGGAATTTAAAACCAATACATCCGCCAGATAAGCAATTTCATAAACAGGGACAATATGGAAAGCGAGAAAGATAAGTTCGTTGACAAACTTGTTGCTTACTCCCTGATTCCAGTCTTTCAAACTATTCCATAATCCGAAAGAACCGATGCATGATGAAAATAAGACGCTGCCACTCAACGTGGCGCAAACAAGAAATGTTTTGCTTTTTTCATGATCAATAAAGTTAAGTTTATAAAAAGTAATTTTATGACGATTTCCTACAATAAAACGATTTAATCGTCACGCAAAGATAGAACTTTTTTATGGAAAGAGGCTTCTCTACCTAAAAAAACTGTATCTTTGTAAGCTGAACATGAAAAACTATTAATCAAAAATCTTATAAAAGAATGAAAGAACAAATTCAAAAAAAGCTCAATGACTCCAAGGCTCTTCGGTGGAGTGTGTTGGCGCTGGTGGCCTTCACCATGCTATGCGGTTATTTTTTGACCGATGTAATGTCCCCCTTAAAACCGATGCTTGAAAAGGAGCTGCTGTGGGATAGTCTGGATTATGGTATTTTTACCAGTGCATACGGTTGGTTCAATGTCTTTGCCTTTATGCTTATTATCGGTGGTATCATTCTGGATAAGATGGGAGTGCGTTTTACTGGGATGGGAGCATGCCTTTTGATGGTGTTGGGCTGTGGATTAAAATATTATGCTATTTCTACTACATTTGCTGAGGGAAGCACTTTGCTTGGAATGAAAACCCAGGTAGGAATGGCTGCGTTGGGATATGCTATATTTGGTGTCGGTGTAGAGATTGCAGGTATCACGGTCTCAAAAATTATTGTGAAGTGGTTCAAAGGAAAAGAAATGGCTTTGGCCATGGGCATGGAGATGGCGACAGCTCGTTTAGGCACTATGCTGGCTTTGGCTGTTACGGTTCCTATCGCTACTTCTTTGGAATTACTGATGATGAGGGTGTGTTCCATCCTAATATCCCTGCTCCATTGTTGCTGTGCCTTACTATGCTTTGTATTGGTACGATAGCATTTTTTATTTATACTTTCTATGACAAGAAACTGGATGCTTCTTTAGAAGAGGAAGGGGCGGAACCTGAAGAGCCTTTCCGTATGAAAGATATTTGGTTGATTGTAACCAATAAAGGATTTTGGCTGATTGCGTTGCTGTGTGTGTTGTTTTATTCTGCCGTATTCCCTTTCTTGAAATATGCCACAGACCTGATGGTGCAGAAATATAATGTAGATCCGGAATTGGCAGGTACTATTCCTAGTCTGTTACCATTGGGAACTTTGTTCCTTACTCCGCTTTTCGGTAATGTGTATGATCGGATAGGCAAGGGAGCTACGCTGATGATCATCGGTTCTGTGCTGTTGATTTTTGTTCATACAATGTTTGCGTTACCTATCTTGAATGTATGGTGGTTTGCTACTATCATTATGATTATATTGGGGATTGGCTTTTCTTTGGTGCCATCGGCTATGTGGCCCTCTGTTCCTAAGATTATTCCGGAAAAGCAGTTGGGTACAGCTTACGCTTTGATCTTCTGGGTACAAAACTGGGGGTTGATGGGTGTGCCTGCCTTGATTGGTTTTGTCTTGAATGAGTATTGCAAAGGACCGGTAGTAGATGGGATGCAGACTTATGATTATACACTTCCCATGTGGATATTTGCAGGCTTTGGTGTGGCTGCGTTGTTCTTTGCTTTGTGGCTGAAAGGTGAGAATAAGAAAAAGGGGTATGGATTGGAGGAACCAAATATCAAAAAATAATTGATTGTCTTTTAGTGAAAATGAGGGTGTCCAGTGTATTATGGATACCCTCATTTTGCTATATAGGGGTGAGATGAAGTTTTAGTCTTTATCAATCTTCACAATTCCTCCGGTATTAGGATTAAAGATCACTCGTGTGTTTACTTTTTTTATTAAAAAGGTTATCTACCAGACATTCCGTTGTTCCAAATTGTGTAACAGGTAGTTCTCCGTCAAAATAACGTTTGTTTGGAGTGAATACGGTAACCTGAGCTTTTCCCGGAATATTATAAATAACACCATCCATTTCTTTTTTTCTTTGCCTTTCGGATCCATCGGTGGCAATGTTTCTTGGTTGATGATGGAAATGTAATAAGGTTCACCGGATAAATTATCGGCATCCAGCATCCCTAGTTTCTTTGAGAAACGGAAAGCGACTTTTTCTTTCATGCCTGCTTCTGGCTTTATGCGGATGGTAAACGATTTTTCTGTGCGGTCTGTTGTGCCGGCAAACATTTGCATCATGGCTTGTTCCTGTTCATCCAGATTGTCCAGCATGAGTTTTAAAGCAGCTCCGTCTTTGGGCATATAATCTGCTTGCCCGCGGGTTAGGCTGTTTTTGCTTTCTCGTATATTGTAGATTTCTTTCGCCACCAATTCAGCCATTTTAGCGGTAGAACCGGCTATCAGAATCTCTTCGGTCATAAAACTGCGTGGGTCAATACGTTTTTTGGCCGTATCGGCAACCTTTGTTACAGGTGCTTTTTCTTATAGGAGAGGTGGTGTTGATAGCCTTTATGATTCCTTCAGGAGTCAATTCTACTTGTGAGGCGGCACTTTTGTCTTTCAGTTTTACAGCGTATGCATTGTCCGGATCAGGAATGCCTATGGAATTTACCTTGATACTGTTTATTTCCCAATGTTCTTCCGGTTGGATGATATGCCTGTCAGGCGCAGATAGCGGTCGGCGTATTGGCAGAATTCTCCGGGAGTGTAGACAACTTTGGTTGCGATGACTTGCAATTCTATTTCGGTCTTAGGCAAATAATAAACCACTCCTTCTCCCATGGTTCCGGGAGTATATGTACTGACATCTTGTGCGGTGCCGCTCAATGAAACCAGCAACCCTGCTGCGATTAATCCTTTTTTCATATTTCTATATTCTATCATATATGTAAGCAAATATAGCTATTCTTTTGTAAATCTGCCTTTTGTTTCTGTTAATTTCTTCCATGCTGCGGGTAATGCGTCAATAAGATCACTTGAGGTGGTCCCTATTTCTCCTTTTTCTTCCGCCGCAATGTCTCCTGCCAGACCATGTACGTAGACCCCCAGGCGGCATGCGTCTTCTTGAGTATATCCTTGTGCCAATAAGGCTGCCAGAATACCGGTCAGCACATCACCGCTGCCGGCAGTTGCCATACCTGGATTCCCGGTGGGATTGAAATAACAATTTCCTTCGGGGGTGACAACTGTGCTCCATGATCCCTTTATAATGATATAACTTTGCAGATAGGCAGCCAGTTCTTTAGTCTTTGTCAGCCGTTCGTAAGTATCCATGCATTTACCAATCAGTCGTTCCAGTTCTTTTAGATGGGGGGTGAGAATACAACGCTTCGGCATCCGGCTGAGCCAGTTGCGGTGAGTGCCGAAAATATTAATGGCATCCGCATCCAGCACTAAAGGTACCGGACAACCTTGTATTTGTTCCATCATGGCCAACGCTGTATCTTCTTCTTGTCCCAACCCCGGACCGATGGCTATGGCTTGATAACGGTCTGTATCCACGGGCTCGGCAAAATAATGGTCGTGTATGTCTGTCTGTACAATGGCTTCGGGAACAGTGGTCTGAAGTAAATCATGGTTGTGGATAGGTACATGGACAGTCAGTAATCCCACTCCCGAACGCAGGCAGGCACGGGCAGATAAAATGGATGCTCCTGCCATGCCATAAGATCCTGCGATGAGCAGTGCATGGCCGAAAGTTCCCTTGTGGGCAAATCGTTTCCGCGGTTTGATGAGACTGCGAATTTCTTCTTCCTCTGTGATATAGTAGGGACTTTGTGCTGTATCAATAAAGTCTTTTTTCAGTTGGATGTCCAATAGTTGCCATTCGCCTACAATGTCTTCGTTTTCGGGGAAAAGAAAGGATAGCTTAGGTAACTGAATGCTGAGAGTGACATCCGCACGTATCATGTTTTGGCGGATGTTATAAGTGTTGTCCTCACACATTAATCCTGAAGGTACATCAATGGCTACTACCTGTGCTTGGATGCATTAATATATTTCACTACGGCAGCAAATCCGCCGTTCAGTGGTTTATTGAGTCCGGAACCGAATAATCCGTCTACTACCAGATGCTTTTCTGTCAAGACTGGGGGATCAAATTGTGTGCTTACTTCGGTAAAGTAGACCGAGCCGCATTCTTTTAACCGTTCAAGATTAGTCTGACATTCTTCCGACAGTTTTCCTTTGGTGTTAAACAGAAAGACTTCTACGTGATAGTTTTGTTTAGACAACATACGGGCTACGGCAAGCGCATCGCCCCCATTATTTCCCGGTCCGGCGAATACTGCAATATGGAAAGAAGTATCCCATCGGTGGGTAATGGCACGAGTCAGCTCTTCGGCTGCCCGTTCCATCAAATCAATGGAGGCAACCGGTTCTTTGGCAATCGTGTACTTGTCCAGCTCTTTTAGTTGGGTGCTCGAAATAATTTTCATGACAATCTCTTTTGTTTGAACGTACAAAGATAACACTATTTACAAAAAGAGGTTATGTGAATACTTCGATACTTGGAATAAAAATGTTATTTTTGCAGCAATTTAATAAAATAGCGGTTATGGATACCATTCAAATCAAAGATAAACGTTTCACTCCTTTCATTCCTGAAGAACGGATCTTAAAAGAAGTGGCACGGGTAGCGAGTGAGATTAATCGGGATTTAGAAGGAGCTAATCCCTTGTTTTTTAAGTGTATTGAACGGGTCGCGTTCATGTTTGCTGCCGACTTGATGCGTAACCTTACCATCCCTAGTGAAATTTCTTTCGTGAAACTGGCCTCTTATGCAGGAACTTCTTCTACCGGAAAGGTAAAAGAGTTAGTAGGTTTGAATGATAATATTGAGGGTCGTACAGTGGTGATTGTGGAAGATATAGTGGATACCGGGGTGACAATGAAGCACTTGTTGGAAACATTACAAGCTGGAAAACCGAAAGAAATCCGTATTGCTACCTTGTTATTGAAACCTGATAAATTGGAGGTGGAACTGGATATACATTATGTGGCCATGCGTATTCCCAATGATTTTATTGTGGGGTATGGTTTGGATTATGATGGTTTGGGACGTAACTATCGGGATATTTACACCGTAATGGAATGAAATTTGTACAACTAAATATAAAAATAAAGGATAAAACAAGATGTTGAACATTGTAATTTTTGGAGCTCCGGGTTCTGGTAAGGGTACTCAGAGTGAACGTATTGTAGAGAAGTTCGGTATTAATCACATTTCAACAGGGGATGTGCTTCGTGCTGAGATTAAGAAGGGTACAGAATTGGGAAAGACAGCCAAAGGATATATTGATCAGGGCCAGTTGTTGCCTGATGAATTGATTATTGATATTCTGGCAAGCACGCTGGATAGTTTCAAGGAAAGCAAAGGGGTTATTTTTGATGGGTTCCCCAGAACCATCGCCCAGGCAGAAGCGTTGAAGAAAATGCTGGCCGAACGTGGACAGGAAGTATCTGTTATGTTGGATTTGGATGTACCCGAAGAAGACTGATGACCCGCCTGATTAAGCGTGGACAGGAATCGGGACGTGCTGATGATAACGAAGAAACAATAAAGAAGCGTTTGGTTGTTTATCACTCGCAGACGGCTCCGCTGATTGACTGGTACAAGAACGAAGGTAAATATCAGCATATTCACGGCTTGGGTACGATGGATGCTATTTTTGCCGACATTGTTGCTACTGTCGAAAAATTATAATAATGTGCTAATGTGCTGATGTAGCAGTCCACCAAAGTGTCAGTCAGCATAATGATACATGGAGTACAGTTTCATTGGCACATTAGTAAGTTGGAAAATTAGTAAATTATTAATTATGGCTGAATCGAATTTTGTTGATTATGTGAAGATATATTGCCGCTCGGGTAAGGGCGGGCGAGGCTCTGCGCATATGCGTCGTGAGAAGTATGTACCCAATGGTGGTCCTGACGGTGGTGATGGCGGTAGAGGAGGTCATGTTATTTTGCGGGGAAACCGTAATTATTGGACATTGCTTCATCTGAAGTATGACCGCCACGTGTTTGCCACACACGGTGGCAATGGCTCAAAGAATAAAAGCTTTGGTAAAGATGGTGAAGACAAAGTTATTGAAGTACCTTGTGGTACAGTGGTTTATAATGCTGAAACAGGTGAATATATCTGTGATATCACCGAACACGGACAAGAAATAACTCTGTTGAAGGGAGGACGTGGGGGATTGGGAAACTGGCACTTCCGTACAGCAACCCGCCAGGCGCCACGTTTTGCACAACCGGGAGAACCCATGCAGGAACTGATGGTTATTTTAGAATTAAAACTGTTGGCTGATGTAGGTTTGGTAGGTTTTCCTAATGCAGGGAAATCCACTTTATTGTCTACTGTATCGGCGGCACGTCCTAAAATAGCCAATTATCCGTTTACTACGCTGGAGCCGAATTTGGGCATCGTGTCCTATCGTGAAGGAAAATCCTTTGTCATGGCGGATATTCCCGGAATTATTGAAGGGGCCAGTGAGGGAAAAGACTGGACTTCGTTTCCTGCGCCATATAGAACGCAACTCTTTGTTACTCTTTATGGTACCGGGTGATACAGATGATATCCGTAAGGAATATGAAATCCTGCTGAATGAGTTGGCTACCTTCAACCGGAAATGTTGGATAAACAACGTGTGCTTGCCATTACCAAAAGTGACATGTTGGATGAAGAACTGATTGCCATGTTGGAACCGACATTGCCGGATAATGTTCCGCATATCTTTATCTCATCGGTGACTGGTCTGGGGATACAGCAGCTGAAGGATATTTTATGGACAGAATTGAATAAAGACAGCAATAAGTTGGAAGGTGTCCGTACGGAAACAATTGTTCATCGCGCCAAAGATGTTGCCAAACTGCAGGAAGAGTTGAAAGACATGGGTGAGGATGAGGACTTTGAATATAAATATGAAGAAGATGCCGATGATGACTTCGATTATGAATATGAAGATGAGGATTGGGACGAAGAAGAGGAAAAGAAATGAAATGGCTGACATCAGATAATAAAATGTTGGGATATGAGCTGATGAAGGCATATCCCAACATTTCTTGTTTTTCTACCACCCGTCACGGAGGTTGTAGTAAGGGGAACTACACCTCGTTCAATTGTAACGGATATTGCGGGGACGAGGCAGAAGATGTGAACCGCAACCGGGAATTGCTGCGTAGCTTGCTGCCCGGGGAATCGGTAGAACTCGTGATTCCGCACCAGACCCATAGTGACCATGTGAAAGTTGTGGATACTATTCATGTAAATACTGAATTGGAAGGAGTGGATGCATTGGTAACAGACATTCCCGGTTATTGCTTGTGTGTATCTACGGCCGACTGTGTTCCTGTTTTGTTATACGATACTCGAAAGAAGGTAGTGGCTGCCATTCATGCCGGATGGCGTGGTACGGTGGCCCGGATTGTAGAGAAGACAGTTTCGGTCATGAGCGATCAATACGGTTCGCAAGGGAAGGATCTCATTGCTTGCATCGGTCCCAGTATTTCATTGGAGGCTTTTGAAGTAGGGGATGAAGTTTATCAAGCTTTTTATGAGGCGGGGTTTGATATGAATCGGATAGCCCGTAAAGAAGCAAAATGGCATATTGATTTGTGGAAAGCCAACCGTCAGCAGCTGCTGACATACGGTGTGAAACCTGAACATATTGAGGTATCCGGCATTTGTACGTATCATAATAACGATGATTTCTTTTCGGCTCGCCGGCAAGGAATTCGGTCGGGAAGGATATTATCGGGCATTCTTTTAGGTGTCTGAGGAACACACTCATTGGAATAACGCAGTATAAAAATGAATATGGAAATAAAAGTATCGGAAGAAATAAAGAAAGCCTGTCCGCAGTTTGCCGGTATAGCCATCCGTGCTACGGTAAAAAACACTGCTTATAGCGAATCTTTGTGGAAAAAGATAGACGAGTTCACTGTACGCTATCGTGAAATGTACACTACGGATTCCATTAAGGATATGGTTACGATTCATGCCACTCGGGAGGCTTATAAGAAATGTGGAAAAGACCCTAGCCGTTATCGTCCTTCGGGGGAAGCGCTTTGCCGTAGAATCCTGCGTGGAATTCCCTTGTATCAGATAGATACTTTGGTAGATCTGATTAACTTGGTATCTATTCGTTACGGATATTCCATCGGCGGCTTTGATGCGGATAAAATACAAGGAGATACATTGGTGCTGGGTATCGGTAAATCCGGAGAACCTTATGAAGGGATAGGACGTGGAGAGTTGAATATAGAAGGAATGCCTGTTTACAGAGATGCTATGGGCGGAATCGGTACACCAACCAGTGATAATGAGCGTACTAAACTGGAGGCGGGAACTACGCATCTGCTGACCATTATTAATGGATATAGTGGCAAGGAAGGTTTGCAGGAAGCGGCAGATTATATGTTGGAGCTCTTGAAAGAGTTTGCAGCGTCCAAGGATGAAGAATTAATTTATTTTTAAAATAAGATAATGAAAAGCACACAATTACTATTTTTATTGTTCATAAGTGTGGTAGCATGGGCTGGGGGACCGGCTAAGAGTAATTTTACCGCGATGGAAGTGAACCATATCAGAGTCAATACCCCCGGGCTCTTTAATGAGCGCAAAAGTTTCTCCATTCATCTGGATAGTATAAAAGAGAATGAATATTGTTTTCCTCTTCCCGGTGGTAAAGTGATTTCTGCATACGGAGCTCGCCGGGGGCACAGTGGAACGGATATAAAGACTAAGGCCAATGATACTATCCGCTGTGCGTTTGATGGAATAGTACGTATGGCAAAAACATACGCTGCTTATGGAAATGTAGTTGTTGTGCGTCATGATAATGGATTGGAAAGTATTTATAGTCATAATTCCCGGAACTTGGTAAAATCCGGAGATATCGTGAAGGCCGGTGATGCAGTAGGGCTGACAGGCAGAACCGGACGTGCCACTACCGAACACCTTCATTTGGAATTCCGGATAGATGGACAACATTTTAATCCGAATCTGATTTTTGATATGAAAGGTCGTACTTTGCGCAAACGGAAATTGTTTGTGCCAAGCCGGCAATAGAGTGATAGTAAAACAGAATTTAACGCCTAAAAAATGAGACGATGGATATAGAAAAAGCAATCACCGAAGGAATTGTATTCAAAGGTGGTAAATCTCCTAATGGTAAACAAGAAGATAAAGTGAAGACCAAGGCTAAAAAGAAAAGTTATATAACAGGGTTGCATGGGTCGGGAGCTGCCAAGATGAAGCTGAGTTTCGTAAAAAACGTGCTAACAGACATAAGAATAAATAGGAATGTAGATTGAATTTAACATTCAGTATTTTATTAATAATTAACTAATTATCCTCTCTTTTGTTTTGGAATTATTCGTTCTTGTGTAAAATATGTTGCAAAATATAAAATAAACAGTACCTTTACAATGCAAAACACAAAGAAGGCAAACCTCTTCAGCGTGAATCAATAGGTAAAAAGTTTAATTTAAAAATGACAAAAGAGATGAAAAAGATTGTATTGTCTGTTATTGTAGCATTGATGCTATTACTGCAAATGCGCAGGTGTATGTAGGTGGAACATTTGGAGTAGGTTCTGATAAAGTGGAAACAGAAGGAACAGAAGTAAGGAATACTACTTTCAAGATTCTGCCGGAAGTCGGTTATGAACTAAGTGAAGATTGGTCTGTCGGTACAGTAGTCGGTTATGAATATAATAAAAGCGGTGATGTGAAAACTAATACTTTCACTATTGTTCCTTATGCACGTTATTTCTTTTTGAGTAGTAATGTGGTCCGGTTATTTGCCGATGGCGGATTTGGCTTTTCTACTTCAAAAACGAAGGGAAATGACGCTTTGAATTCGTGGAATATTGGTATTAAACCGGGTATTGCCATCAAATTGTCTGATCATTTTTGTCTGGTTGCCAAGTATGGTTTCCTTGGATATTCCAAAAAAGAGAATCATGGATATGAGAGTGAAAATGTTGGTATAGATTTTGATACGGATGAGTTAAACTTTGGCTTTCATTATATATTCTAATCATATATAAGTGTATCTGATAATCAGGAATCATATAACTATATAATAGTTTGGTGAGCGGAATTTTTCATTCCATGAAAGATTCCGCTTATTTTCTTTACACATTAGGACTGGTTTCCAAAATAAAGCTTATATTTGTGAATGTAACGACGGTACAAACGAATTGGGAACTGAAATTTATTATTAACTAAAAACAAACAGTCATGAAAAACTAGCCTTTTTTATTTTATTGTCATTGGTTACACTAGGTGTTTCTGCACAATCAAATCTGAAGTGGAATGTGAATGCGGGTATTGGTATGTCAAACTGGTATGGTGATGATACGGATGGTACAGATGCTAAATTTGCTTATAAAGTGGGTATAGGTTTGGAAGTACCTTTTGCTAATACTAATGTATGGTCTTTCCAGACAGGTTTGAATTTTATTTCTAAAGGTGTGAAAGGTAATGGAGTAACTGATGCTTGGGACGTGGTTGATGTGACAATCAACCAGCTTTATCTGGAACTGCCTTTGATGGTTGGTGCTCGGATACATACAGCCAGTAATTTTGACCTTCTTTTCAAAGGTGGTCCGTATTTGGCTTACGGAGTTGGCGGAAAAACTAAAATAGATGGTGTATCCGAGAAAGCTGATACTTTCGGTGATGATGGTTTAAAAAGATTTGATGCCGGTTTGGGTTTAGGAGTTGCTTTTGAATTTGGCAAAATAGTCGTAGGTGTTGAAACTGGCACAAGTTTTACTAAAGTAGCTAGTGGTGCTAGTGCTTATAATCTTTCTGCATTGGCCACTATCGGTTATAAATTCTGACCACAGATATAATCTTATAAATATATAAAGAACGGCTGTTTCTCTTTTAGAAAGAAGCAGCCATTTTTTTTAGATGAAACGTGGTTTATAAAATAAAAGCTATATTTGCAAATTATGATTAAGGACACAAACTTTTTGGATATGGCACTAATAGATAGGGTAAGGGTGATAAAACTACTTCTTTTTGCACTGTTTGTGATGGTAAGAACGGTGGCTCCGGCTCAGAATCAGGTGGATTGGAGTATAAAGGCCGGTATCGGCATGGCAAATATTATAGGTGATAATATGGGATCTCCTAAAGTAAAGCTGGCGTATAAATTAGGCATTGGTCTGGAATGCCCTTTTGATAAGGTCTGGTCTTTACAAACAGGCGTCTCGTTTGTTTCCAAAGGGACTAATCATACGGCTGTTGAAACAGATGGAATTTCGGCTCAGGCGAAGGTAAATGTATCTTATTTGGAATTGCCTGTAATGGTGGCAGCCCGGTTTGCAATGGATCGGAATACTCATATACTTGTTGCTGCAGGGCCCTATGGAGCATGGGGGATTGGTGGTAAAACCAAGGCTTTAGGGCATCGCTGGTCATCATCTTCTACGCCGGATTGGAATACTGGAAATGTGGTTGAAATAGATACTTTTGGCAAAGGCGGACTTGATCTGCGCCGTTTCGATTATGGAGTGGCAATAGGGTTGTCGGTGGAATACCGGCATTATATGATAGGAGTGGAAGGACGGTTAGGGCTGTGCAAACTTCAAAAAGAACTTCAAGGGAAAAATATTACCGGGTTTGTAACAGCGGGATATAAATTTTAAGACGATTTTTTATATGGATTGTAAACACGGATTTTGCAGACTAAACATGACTTGCTTTATATCTGTAAATCGTGTTGCAATTTGCACTGAGTATGAATAATTAATGATGGAATAAACGAATACCAGTGAATGCCATGGTGATGCCGTATTTGTCGCAAGTGTCAATTACATGGTCATCACGTACAGAACCTCCGGTTTGTGCTATGTATGCCACTCCGCTCTTATGCGCACGTTCTATATTGTCACCAAATGGGAAGAAAGCATCCGATCCCAATGATACCCCCTTCATGGTATCCAGCCATGCGCGCTTTTCTTCGCGGGTCAGTACTTTCGGTTTTTTTGTGAAGAATTGTTGCCAGATGCCGTCAGCCAAAACATCTTCATGGTCGTCACTGATATAGACATCAATTGTATTATCACGATCTGCACGGCGGATTTTTTCTACCCACGGCAGATTCATTACTTTAGGATGTTGGCGCAAATACCATATATCCGCTTTATTACCGGCAAGACGTGTACAGTGGATGCGGCTTTGCTGGCCGGCACCGATGCCGATAACCTGTCCGTCTTTTACATAACAAACAGAATTACTTTGTGTATATTTTAAGGTGATGAGGGCAATAATCAAATCGCGTTTTGCTTCGTCTGGAAAATGCTGGCTTTTAGTTGGAATATGGGTCAGCAGGCTTTCGTCCAGTTTGATTTCGTTGCGGCCCTGTTCAAAAGTAATACCGAATACATCTTTGTGTTCAATAGGTACAGGGCGGTAAGCTGGGTCTATTTTAATTACATTGTATGTCCCCTTGCGTTTGTTTTTCAGGATTTCTAGCGCTTCCGGTGTATAATTGGGAGCTATGACACCGTCTGAAACTTCACGGTTGATGAGGCGTGCGGTAGCTTCGTCGCAAGTATCGCTCAATGCGATAAAGTCTCCGTAAGAAGACATGCGGTCAGCGCCACGAGCGCGGGCATATGCGGTAGCCAATGAGGTAAGTGGTAGGTCGTTTACAAAATAAATTTTCTTCAAGGTGTCATTCAACTCGATTCCTACTGCAGCTCCTGCCGGGCTGACATGCTTGAAAGAGGCTGCTGCGGGCAGTCCGGTAGCTTCTTTCAATTCCTTGACCAGTTGCCAGCTGTTGAAAGCATCCAGAAAATTGATGTATCCGGGACGTCCGTTCAATACTTCGATAGGCAGTTCCCCTTCTTGCATGAAGATGCGTGACGGCTTCTGATTGGGGTTGCAGCCGTACTTTAATTCTAATTCCTTTGCCATAGTTTTATAATATTTCGGTTTATTGATTTTCAATGTGTGACAAAGGTACAAAATAAATGGGGAAGACAGGTTATAAGAACTGTTTTTGGTTGCAAACAACATGGTCGGGTGTTATTGGGGGAAGCTGGGATGTGAGATAGGAATTGCTTTGCGATATGAGAGGTTGTTTAATTTAAAAAAACTTTACAAAAGAATGCTGAACAACATTTAAACAGGAACTGAGTTTCATTTTTATTCGGATTTTTGGGTCTGTCGGACTTTGGTGGGAAGTATGTTTCAGGTTGATACAACATTTTTCTATTTTCCTTCCTAAAGTTTTTCAAGAGTGGTAGCATTGGCATCTGTTTTTGCTAACTCAGTTGTGTGTGCTGCGTACATCGTCCTGTGTTTTCCGTAGCTGTCTTCCCTTCCCTGTCCTGGCTTACGGTGTTTGGTTGCCCCTCCGGACTCGCGCCTTCCCCTTCTTTAGTTCCAGCTCTTCCGTTTTTGTTTACGCGCGTGCGAATATTATAATGTGTCTGTCTTTTTCCTCCCGTGTCCTCCGTTATAAAAACCTTCTTTGTAACACATCTGTGATTCAGCGTATTACAAAAAAGTTTCAGGGAATCCGGATAATTTGTCTTGTGAAAGTTTGCCTGTTAGCGTTAAAAGGTCTACTTTTGCACCCGCAATCGAGAGAGATGCGGCACTTCAGACAGTGTTACTGACTTGGTGAAACAAACGTGGGAGATTTTCCTTGATAGTGATCTGCACCTGGTATCTTACCTTAGCGGGGCTAAGGGAGCGAGAACGGATAAGACCTCGGGAGGATGGATGGTCCGCCTTTTATGGAAGTTTCGAAAAAAACTTTTTCAAAAAAAACTTTCGAAAACATTTGGTGGTTACGATAAAATCTCTTACCTTTGCATCCGCTTTCGGAAACGATGGCAAACAAGAATAAGAGTTCTTTGAAAGATTTAAGATAAACAAACAAGTAGTACAAGCCGGTGCACCGTATATATAATATGGTGTACGGAAAAACAAGAACCGTCAATATTTTTATTGTATTGATAGATTTGGAGTCCTTGAGCGCAAAGTCAACTTAAGTGTTGAAAGAATATTTTTACAATGAAGAGTTTGATCCTGGCTCAGGATGAACGCTAGCTACAGGCTTAACACATGCAAGTCGAGGGGCAGCATGGTCTTAGCTTGCTAAGGCT
>ENA-OQJH01000390-OQJH01000390.1-human-gut-metagenome-genome-assembly--contig:-NODE-390-length-25028-cov-3.543111_pt1 | contig 25028 bp, 26 predicted proteins | sample MGYA00242597_ERZ504763 | MGnify/ENA primary metagenome ERZ504763 (study PRJEB26092, sample SAMD00036359) | human gut metagenome | host: Homo sapiens | study: EMG produced TPA metagenomics assembly of...
TAAAAAATGCAAGAGGAAAATAAAATAGGATGCGAAAAATGTTATTACATACATCCTATTTTAGAATTATCCATGAATTCTTGTTCCGGCTTTTCCATGTAAACCGGCTTTTAATTGCTCAAGAGAAGTGATCAGAGCCTCGCGACCTTCTTTTTGTTCGATGAATTCAACAGCAGCCTTAAATTTAGGAAACATATTGTAAGTACCGAAATGTCCGGCATCCATATATTCTTTTGCCTGAGCAACGGAGATAGAACCGAGTTTTTCTTCAGCTGGAGTGCCCATGTTAATACAAACCTGATCTACACTTGTAAGGATAATAAGGAGATCGGCGTTGACACCTTCTGCAAGTTTACCTGCGACAAGATCCTTTTCAATAACAGCACTGGCACCGCGTAAGTGATTATCCTGTTCCAGAACAGGAATACCGCCACCGCCACATGCAACAACTAACTGATCAGCATTAAGCAGAGCATTGATAGCATCTAATTCTACGATTTTAACCGGGTTTGGAGCGGATACAACTCGATCGGAATCCCTTTACCAGGTTCTTCTACTACATTAATTTTCCTTTTTTACGTTCTTCGTTGGCATCTTCAGCATTCATGTAACGTCCGAGTACTTTTGTTGGGGTATAGAAAGCTTCATCATACGGATCTACAATAACCTGCGTCAGGACTGTGCTGACTGTACGATAAATACCACGGTTCAATAATTCCTCGCGAATTCCATTCTGCAGGTCATATCCGATATAACCCTGACTCATGGCTGAGCAGACCGACATTGGTGCAGATGTATAATTATCATGAGTTTTGCCAAACTCATTCATAGCAGTATGAATCATACCGACCTGAGGTGCATTACTGTGAGTGATCGCAACCTGATATCCTTCTTCAATCAAATCAGCAATAGATTTGGCTGTTTTAGCTACAGCAACTTCTGTTCTGGTAATGTTGTGCCAAGCGCTCTATGACCCAGTGCAATTAACCGCTCTTTTTTTCATAATTTCGTTCCTCCGTTTCGTCTAAGCAATGTATGAAAATTCCTTCTTACATAATAAAATTGTCAGAAAGAAAAAAGCAAGATGTAAGTATTCATTCGGGAAGAAAAATGTTATAATAAAAAAACGTGGGTTAGAAATGGAGGTAAATTTGTGAGAAAACTGCTTATTTATTTAAAAGATTATAAAAAAGAAAGTGTATTAGGTCCGCTTTTTAAACTGCTCGAGGCAACCTTTGAACTGATCGTGCCGCTGGTTATGGCGGCAATCATTGATACTGGTGTTGCGACCGGGGACAAGTCCTATATTATGAAAATGTGTATGGTGCTGGTACTGCTTGCAGTGATCGGTCTGACCTGCTCGATCACCGCACAGTATTTCGCGGCAAAGGCGGCAGTCGGGTTTGCAACAAAACTGCGCCATGCGCTGTTTGCACACATTGAGCGCCTCTCTTTTACAGAGATGGATACTGTTGGAACGGCAACACTGATCACGAGAATGACAAGTGATGTCAATCAGGTGCAGAACGGCGTGAACCTTGTGCTGCGTCTGTTTCTGCGTTCCCCGTTTATCGTGTTCGGCGCAATGGTCATGGCATTTACCATCGATGTCAAAGCGGCACTGGTGTTTGTCGTTACGATCCCGCTTCTTTCCATAATCGTATTCGGTATCATGCTGATCAGTATTCCGCTTTATAAAAAGGTACAGTCAGCGCTCGATAAGGTGCTTGGGATCACAAGAGAAAATTTAACAGGAAGCAGGGTGATCCGTGCTTTTAATAAGGAAGATGATGAAAAAGTACATTTTAATGAAAATAATGATCTTCTGACAAGGGCGCAGATCTATGTCGGAAAGATATCAGCACTAATGAATCCGCTTACCTATGTGATCATCAACGGTGCGATCGTGGTGCTTGTCTGGACCGGTGCAGTCCGTGTTGATAACGGATATATCACACAGGGTGAGGTGGTTGCGCTGATCAACTATATGTCACAGATCTTAGTGGAGTTAGTGAAGCTTGCAACTGATCATCAATATCAATAAATCCATTGCATGTGGAAACCGTATCCAGTCCATTTTTGAGATGCAGCCATCCATCACGGACGGATCAGGCCAGAAAGTGGATAAGGTGCAGACGGATACCGCTGACAGATCAGAAGAAGCAGAGTATGCCGTGGAATTTTCACATGTAGGATTAACCTATGCGAGTGCCGGAGACGAATCTTTAACGGATATTAATTTTAAGGTAAAAAAAGGCGAGACGATCGGTATCATCGGAGGAACCGGTTCCGGAAAATCTTCGGTAGTCAACCTGATCCCGCGGTTTTATGACGTGACGTCCGGTTTTATTAAAGTGGACGGAAAAGACATCAAAGATTATCCGCTTGAGGAGCTGCGTGGAAAGATTGGTATGGTTTTACAGAAAGCCGTGTTGTTCCATGGAACGATTCGCGAGAACTTAAAATGGGGAAACCCGGATGCGACAGAAGAAGATCTGAACCGTGCCATCACAGTTGCGCAGGCAAAAGAGTTTGTCGACAACAAAGAGGGCAGACTTGATTTTGAAATCGAACAGGGCGGAAAAAACCTTTCCGGCGGACAGCGCCAGCGTTTAACGATCGCACGTGCAGTCGTAAAGAAACCAGAGATACTCATTTTAGACGACAGTGCATCCGCACTTGATTTTGCAACGGATGCAGCTCTTCGAAAAGCCATCCGCGAAATGGAAGGAGAGACGACCGTCTTTATCGTTTCCCAGCGAGCTGCTTCAATCCAGCATGCAGACCGCATCGTTGTGCTTGATGATGGAAAGATCGTCGGACTTGGAACCAGCGAAGAGCTGTTAGAAAGCTGTGAGGTATATCAGGAAATCTACAACTCACAGTTTAAGAAACAGGAAGGAGGTAAGACGGCATGAAAAAAGTAGTGACAGACCAGCAGAAGACAACAGTAAAAAAAGTGCTTGATTACATCCGGAGATACTGGTTTTACCTTGGCTTATCGATCGTGCTTGCGGCAGTTACCGTGGCACTGACTCTTTATATCCCGATCTTAACAGGACGTGCAGTCGACCTGATCATCACGAAGGGACAGGTTGATTTTGCAGGAATCCTTGTGATCTTAGAGCGTATGGCAGTGGTGATTTTGCTCACGGCAGCCGCGCAGTGGATCATGAATGCATGCAACAATAAGATTACTTACAATGTGATCCGTGATATCCGGAAAGAAGCGTTTGAGCGGATCGAACATTTACCGCTTAAGTATATTGATTCCCATTCTTATGGAGAGGTGGTCAGCCGTGTCATCGCGGATGTTGATCAGTTTGCAGATGGTCTTCTGATGGGATTTACACAGTTTTTTACCGGAATCGTGACAATTTTCGGTACACTGATCTTTATGCTGACGATCAGTGTGAATATCACGGTTGCGGTCGTGGTCATCACACCGTTATCATTGTTTGTTGCAAGTTTTATTGCAAAAAAGACATTTTCCATGTTCAAACTGCAGTCTGAGACGCGGGGCGAACAGACCGCTTTCATCGAAGAGATGGTTGGAAACCAGAAAGTCGTGCAGGCATTTTCACATGAGGATGAGGCGTTAGAGCAGTTCGACGAGATCAACGGAAGACTGCAGAAATATTCACTGCGCGCGATCTTCTTTTCGAGTATCACGAACCCGGCAACACGTTTTTATCAACAGCCTTGTCTATGCGACAGTCGGTGTCGTCGGTGCATTTCTTGCCATCAAAGGAAGCATTACAGTCGGACAGTTATCGAGTCTTTTAAGTTATGCGAACCAGTATACGAAGCCGTTTAACGAGATCTCCGGTGTCATTACCGAGCTGCAGAATGCACTTGCCTGTGCTGCCCGAGTGTTTGAACTGATCGAGGAGCCGGTCGAGAAGCCGGATGCAGAGAGTGCGAAAGTGTTAGAGAAAGCGGACGGAAGCGTAGAACTGTCCCATGTATATTTCTCTTATACGCCGGAACAGAAGCTGATCGAGGATTTCAACCTTTCCGTACAGCCGGGACAGCGCGTGGCAATCGTAGGGCCTACGGGCTGCGGTAAGACGACACTCATCAATCTTCTGATGCGTTTTTATGATGTGAACAGTGGAGAGATCCGTGTCAGCGGAACACCGATCGATGAAATGACCAGAAAGAGCCTCAGAAGCAATTATGGTATGGTATTGCAGGAAACGTGGTTAAGGAGTGGAACGATCCGTGAAAATATCACGATGGGAAAACCGGATGCCACGGAGGAAGAGATCATCGCAGCGGCAAAAGCATCCCATGCTCACAGCTTTATCAAGCGTCTGCCAAAAGGATATGATACCGTGATCTCGGAGGATGGCGGAAGTCTTTCGCAGGGACAGAAACAGCTCCTTTGTATCACGAGAGTCATGCTGTGTCTGCCGCCGATGCTGATCTTAGATGAGGCGACATCCTCGATTGATACGAGAACCGAGATCAAGATTCAGGAAGCATTTGCGCGTATGATGAAAGGACGTACCAGTTTCATCGTTGCACATCGTCTCTCCACGATCCGAGAAGCAGATATCATTCTTGTCATGCGGGATGGAAATATTGTGGAACAGGGAAAACATGAGGAACTGTTAGAGAAAAATGGATTTTATGCAAAACTGTATAACAGCCAGTTTGCAAAATAAAATGTAAGAAAAATAAGAACAGCCGTATTTTGAGGTGACCTGTGATCGTCAGATAATGAAGCAGCGGTCAGAATGCCTCAAAGTCCGGCTGTTTTTATGAAGTTTATTTGAAGGTGTTTCTAAGATCAGTAGATCATGCGGTTTCCGCTGATACATTCTGTGGTGGAAGTTTCTATGTAATGGAGAGCACCGTCTACGTCCCTTGCACGGACGAAATTATAAATGGATAAGGCACTCTGGTATAATTCCTCGATGCTGTATTTTATTGCATAGCGCACCCACAGGCTGCAAACAAGGTCGCGGAAAGAGGTAAAAAACAGCGGCAGAAGCATATTTCCACTGATAAAACTCAGTTCGTGGCTGAATTCAAAGATCGATGCAGCGGCATCCTCCGGGGTGGAGGAATTTTTTAATTTGTCCAGATAAAAGGTAAGTCCCTCGATTTCAGCGTCACTTGCTTTTTCAATCGTAAGGCGGGCTGCAAGGTTCATAAAAAGAATACGCACTTCGAGGATGGAACGGATCTCATCACTGCTTAAAGAACCGCCATTATATTTCATAATGGAAACTAAGGTGTCCATAGTTCCATTTCTGCGGTAATCTTCCACGAACGTACCGATCCGTGGTTTTACCACGACAAACCCCTTCTTTTCAAGTTCGGCGATACCGGAGTTGACGACGGCACGTGAAACCTGCATGGATGAGGCAAGTTCACGTTCGGATGGGAGTTTCGTGCCAATCGGAAGTCTGCCGGAAATGATCATATTTTCAAGTTCGGATATAAATAACTCTTTGAGTGATGGTGCATTTAATTTTTGAAATTCCATAAAATTTATACCTCTATTGTGTCAAAAATATTTGTGGTATGGTCACATACCACAAATAATTTTAGGGTTTCCCGGAAAAAAAATCAAGAAAATGTTGTCGAAAGTGTTCAAAAAACATACAAAAAATGAGTGATATTTTTTGACAATTTATGACAAAATGCATATAATAGAACTATATCAGAAAGAAGAGAGAGAGGATTGCCGATGAGTCTTTACAGTCTAAATTTCTGGCTTTGACGGTAGGATGTGTACTTCTTTCAGCGCTGGCACTTGGATATGTTGGTTTTATATATACGCATAAACTTGTAAATGAGGATTCCGCGCAGTTCATGAATCTGTTTTGCGAGGATAAGGCAGAGGAGATCAATGCAACGCTGACAAGTATTGAACAGTCCGTGAATATGATTCAGGATTATACAATAGAACAGTATGGCGAACTTGGAAAAAACGGGATGGACAAAGACAATACCGATGTGCTGGTGAAGAAAGTGCAGGAGGTTGCCTTACATACTGTGAAAAATACAGAAGGATCACGCGGAGTCTATATGAGAGTGAATCCGGAACTTGCCGGCCCCAGACAGGATTTTTCTGGTACAAGGATGAAAATGGCGAAGTTACTGAAGATTCCCTTGTCGATTTTTCAAAATATGCACAGGATGATAAGGAGCATGTCAACTGGTATTATGAGGCACTCGAAAAAGAAGAGGCGTTCTGGATGGAGCCGTATGACAATAAGAATAAAAATGACTGGATTATTTCTTATGTGGTGCCGATATACAGGAATGAAGACTTTATCGGTGTTCTGGGCATGGATATTGATATGGCACTGCTGAAAGAAAAGGTGGATTCTGTACAGATTTATGAGAGCGGTTATGCTTTCCTTGCAGGAGCAGATTATGTAATTTATTATCACCGTGATTATCCGGAAGGACTTGATGAAGAAAATACACATGGAAAGATCAGAAAGGTCTTAAATTTACTGTACAAAAAAGGAACACAGGATAATCTTGTCGGTTATAATCTGGATGGCATAAAGAAGAAAATGACCGCCAGACAGTTAGAAAACGGTATGTTTTTTGTTGTCACCGCACCGGCAAAGGAGATCAATGCGTCGAGTAACCGTATTATCCGATTGTTTTTGGTTTCAACGCTGTCTATCATGTTTATATCGGTTTTAATCACAATCCATGTTACCAGGAAAATGACGCGTCCGCTCAAAGAACTTACGGAAGCTGCACAGAAGGTTGCCGGTGGTGATCTTGAGTCAATATCGACTGTGAATCCAAAGATGAGGTTGGTGTACTTGCAGACAGCGTGCAACAGATGGTAAATCACCTGCGGCATTACATTGACTATGTGAATGAGCAGGCGTATACGGATGCCCTGACAGGCGTTGCCAATAAAGCTGCATATAAAGAGTATGTGGATAAGTTAGATAAACGTGCGGCTGATGAGAAGATCAAATATGCAGTTGTAGTCATGGATATCAATAACCTTAAAAAGATCAATGACAATTTTGGACATGAATTCGGTGACATGCTGATCAGGGATGCAAGCAGACTGATACAAAAGGGATTTAAAGACCATATCGTATACCGCATCGGAGGAGACGAATTTGTGATCATCATCGAACAGGCCGAAAAGGCAATATGTGATGAGTTGCTGAGAAATTTTGATGATGGCATTGTGGTTTTCAATAAAAACAATACAAAGTATGAACAGAAAATACAGATTGCGCGGGGAATCGCATTTTATGAGCCGGACTGCATAGATTCTTTTGCATCCGTATTCCGTGAAGCAGATCATGCAATGTATGAGAATAAGGTTATGCAGAAATCAATGCAGACTGCGCCGCCTGCTGCGGGACAGTTTTAGGTACTAAAAACAGATGGAGGATAAAAAAATGGGCGATGATAAAAAGATGGCATGGAAAAAACTGCTAAGCGTTTTTGGTGTGTTTTCCTGATTATGGCAGTATGGCAGATTGTTGTACTTGAGCTGTTGAAAAATGGAGTGATCGGCACAATGGTTGCGATGATACTGATCTGTGCTGCAACAGTAATCATTTTCGGGTTAGTGTTTGCATTAATCAGGACACTTTTGGATGTTTTCAGACAGCTTATGGGCGAAGGCACAGAGGCAGGAGGTTCCGGTGGTGTTGCAGAGAAGGCAAATAAACTTGCGGAGAAAGATGGTGAGATCGGACAGCTTGTGCGTACATTTCAGGAGTCGATTACTTCATTTTCACAGGTTGTACTTGGCATTAAAAAGGCGACGAAGGAGCTTGGTGAGGTTTCGGAGGATTTCAAACATATCTTTAAGAGTATGACAACTTCTCTGGATCAGACCGAGCAGGCAGTTACCACCATTACCGATAATACAATATCCCAGGCAGATCATACCGTTGATATGAAAGAGAAGATCAACGCTATCAGCAGAACGATTGATGAGATTGCTGAAAATGTTTCGATGTTAGCACAGAGTGCAGAGCATATGAAAGAGAGCAACAAAGCAGCAGAAGCAATCATGGAGGAACTTGTAAATATCAGCAAAGAGAGCGGCATTGCGATTGAAAATGTAAGACAGCAGACAGATCTGACCAACCAGTCAGCGCAGGAGATCCGTACGGCAACAGAGATCATAGCCGGAATTTCTAATCAGACAAACCTTCTTGCATTGAATGCAAGCATTGAGGCTGCAAGAGCAGGGGAACATGGAAGAGGATTTGCAGTTGTTGCGGAAGAGATCCGTACGTTAGCAGATCAGTCAAGAGAATCAACAGAGCAGATCAACCAGATTGTCAATACATTGATTGACAATTCAAATATCAGTGTAGAGATCACGCAGAAGGTATCAGAAGCGTTTGTAAAACAGAATGAAAAGATTCATGATACAGAAGAGATTTTCCGTTCACTGAATGAGGAAATCAAGAATACAAGCGATGCGGTAGATGGAATCAGTGAAGAAGTAAGTGCGTTAGATGATCATAAGACTGTGATCGAGAGTGGAATCACATCTCTGACAGAGTTTGCGGAGCAGAATGCTGACAGCGCCAAAGTAACGACCGAGAATATGGAAGAATTCCAGCAGATCGTTGACCAGTGCAATCAGGCGACAGAGCGGATTGTGACAGTATCAGATGAGCTGGTAGGTTACCTCGGAAAAGTAAACGCAAATGTAAAAGATAAAATAGGTGGACGTAATTAAAAAATAAATCGGAAATGGAAGAAAAGAGTACCGCATGAGCAATTGTGCGGTATTTTTCAATACTATGAGAACAGAACAGAAAACATCAGTAAAAAACAGCATAGGAAGACTTGTCTTTGTCGGAATCAGTGTCTTGCTTCAGGTGATATGGATCATCAACCTTTTCTTATGGCTGAACCGTTATTCAGCGGCAATTTCCCTTTTTTCCACGCTGATCGCAGTCTCAGTTGTCTTTGCAATATACGGAACGCATGGAAATATGGCATTTAAAGTGCATGGATGCTTCTGATTGCAGCTTTTCCGATTTTTGGATTGTGTGTGTTTCTGTTATTCGGGCGTTCGAATCTGACGAGGAGCATGAAAAAACGTTATGAATTGATCGATGAGGAACTTTTTCCTTTTTAAACGGTGATGATGAGGTCATAAAAGAACTGCAGGAAAAAGATTTGTCGATTGCAAATCAGTCGGATTATATCTGGAAATACGGGCATTATCCGGTATATCATAACACGGATGTAGCATTTTATGCGGATGCGTCACAGGGGCTGGAGGCACAGCTTGCAGAACTGAAAAAAGCAGAACATTTTATTTTTATGGAGTACCATGCAATCGAGCAGGCGGAATCGTTTGAGCGGATTTTAAACGTTTTGAAAGACAGAGCTGCACATGGTGTGGAGGTACGTATTTTTTATGATGATGTCGGAAGTATCGGTTTTATCAATCATGATTTCCGTAAACGCATGGAAGAAAATGACATTGCATGCCGTGTATTCAATCCGATTATTCCGGTATTGTCCGTATTTATGAATAACCGGGATCACAGAAAGATCACGGTCATCGATGGAAAGGTGGGATTTACAGGGGGATATAACCTTGCAAATGAGTATTTTAACATTACCCACCCGTACGGACACTGGAAGGATACCGGTATCCGCTTAGAGGGGGATGCGGTAAAAAGCCTTACTGTCATGTTTCTTGAAATGTGGAATGCCGTGAAAAAAACAGATCAGGATTATCAGAAGTATCTGCCAGAGACAGATTATCAGGCGAAACAGGATGGTTTTATCCAGCCGTATGCGGACAGTCCGTTAGATGACGAGCACGTCGGAGAGAGTGTTTATATGAATCTCATTGCACATGCAAAAAAGGAGATTTATTTCACAACCCCGTATCTGATCATCACAGATGAGATGAACCGGGCACTGGGACTTGCAGCAAAACGCGGGGTGGATGTGCGGATCGTCACACCGGGAATCCCGGATAAAAACTGATCTACAAAGTGACACGTTCTTATTATGCAGGACTGGTGCGACAGGGGGTGCGTATTTATGAATACACACCTGGATTTATTCATGCAAAACAGTGTGTCTGCGACGGGGAAGCGGCAACCTGTGGCACGATCAATATGGATTATCGCAGTTTGTATCTTCATTTTGAAAATGGGTCTTTTTTGTACAACTGTGATGCGGTGAAGGAAATGCGGAAGGATTTTGAACATATTTTTACCGAGAGTACGGAAGTGACAGAAAAATATAAGAGCGGGCGATCCGCTGTTTTGCGTGGAACCCAGTGCCTTTTACGGTTGTTTGCACCTTTGATGTAAAAAACGCACTTTCTATTATTCATGACAATAGAATGTTCGCAGAGTGTGCATTCTATTGTATGAAATCTTCACAGAAGTTTAAATAAATTTTTGGTAAAAGTATGGTAAAATAGTAGTTAGAAGGTAACCGGTCAGGAGAAGCCGTTACAAAATAATGTTTCTAAGGAGAAAGTCAAATGGAGTACATGGATATTGAAACAGTCAAGGAACTGGATCATGTTTTTGGGGACATTGAGGAGTTACAGAAGTTTCGCTGTCTGATGATGCAGTACGAATGTGCGATGTTAGAGGTAAAGACAAAGCTGGATGTATTAAATACAGAGCTGTCGGTCCAGAACAGCAGAAACCCGATCGAGTCGATAAAATGCAGGATCAAGGAACCGGACAGTATCATGAAGAAAATGAAGCGTCAGGAGATCCCGTTTTCGGTGGACAACATTGAAAAAAATTTAAATGATATCGCAGGTGTCCGCGTTATCTGCTCTTTTCCGGATGATATTTATACATTAGCGGATTATCTGGAAAAGCAGGATGACATCAAACTCATCAAGAAAAAAGATTACATCAGCCATCCGAAGCCGAATGGCTACCGCAGCCTTCATTTGATTCTTGAAGTGCCGATTTCTGACCAACGAGAAAAAGATGATGCGCGTGGAAGTGCAGTTCCGTACATTGCAATGGATTTCTGGGCGAGCTTGGAGCACAAGTTAAAATACAAAAAAGATATAGACAATGCACAGGTCATTTCACAGGATCTCTGCTTCTGTGCGGAGCTGATCTCACAGTTAGACGGCAGGATGCAGCAGATCAGGGAGCGGCTGGAAGAGAAGAAAGATAATACACAATCCAATATTACCGGGGTTTGATTCAGACCCCGGATGATGAGAAAGTCGATTTAAAGAAACTGCCGGTGCAAAGGAAATCCAGGTGCTATGGAGTGAGCCGGTTTAAACAGATCAGTCCTGAAACTCCCTGTAATGTTTCAAAAACAAATCCGCAAGATTTCCCTGAAGCGTTACCCCAAGATCGGTCAGGGTAGCGGAGAGTGCTTCTAAAGCAGGAACCATATGTTCTAATCTTGCATTTTCGCCCATGTGTCCGATACGGATCACTTTTCCGGACAATTCATCAAAGGAGCCGGCAAGCATAATGTTATATTTTGTGCGCATCTCGTCTAAGATGGATTTTGCATCGGTACATTCCGGGATATCAAAAACCGTTACGGTGTTTGAGTAACCGCTCTGCAGATGAAGTTTTAATCCTGCTTCTTTGACGGCTGCCCTGGTGGCGGAACCGATCCTTGCATGACGCTCATACAGGGTTTTATCGCCGGCGATCAGGTTAAATGCAGCGCGCAGACCGTAGATATCGCTGATCGGCATGGTGTAAGGAAACCATTTCTTCTCATAGTAACCGTCGAAAGCCATCAGATTTGCATAGAAAGATGCAATCGGGGTTTTGCGGTTTTTCATTTTTTCTTTTGCATCATCACTCACCACAACAAAAGTAAGACCAGGAGGTGCAGAGACTGCTTTCTGGGAACCGCCGCAGAGAAGATCGATCTGAAAGTCATCGACGCAGACTCTCTCGCCAAACATACCGGAAACAGAGTCAACGACCGTTAAAATGCCATACTGTTTGAGCAGCGGACAGATTCTGCTGATATCATTTAACATCCCGCTCGGTGTGTCACAGTGGACAACGGTGGCGTAAGCGTAGTCGTGATGATCTTTTAAGTATTCCGCGAGTGCGTCCACATCCAAAGTGTTCTCGTAATCGGCATGGTAAAGTTCCGGGATGCCGCCGTACATGCTGACAAAGTCGGCAAATCCTTTACCGTAGATACCGTTATCGATGACAAGTACTTTATCGCCCGGCTCTGTCAGGGAAGCGCAGGCAGCTTCCAGTCCTAAAATTCCTTCCCCGTCTAAGATCAGCGTCTCATTTTTCGTGCCAAGAAGGCTGCTGATCAGTTCGCAGGTCTCTTTGTAAAAATCATAAAATTCTTCATCCAGATCAGGATTTGTGCAGGCAAAACTGCGCGCACGCCTTACTGTTTCCGGCACCTGTGTCGGTCCGGGAGTCATGATCTTGTACATAATAATCTCCATTCTTATCCGTTTTTCAATGAAAACAACGTTTTCATTTGCATCTCAAGTTTGTGCGCAAGCACAAATCTTGTGTGTGAAAAATCTCATTTTTCACACGAATCCTCTTTTCTGAAAAATAAATTATTTAAAAATGATTTTGTTTGCTGCTTTGCGAAGCGGCTCGATAACGATCAGAACCACAACGGCTGCAACACCGATCTGTACCAGATTTCCAGGAATGGAAGTAAACGGTGCGATCCAGTTCCCATAAATAATTCCTTCTGCGATATAGTAGCCGACTACTTTGATCACGCAGGCAGCAACGATTGCAAGTGCGTCAAAGCCAAGACCGTGATGCTTTTCTGTAATTGCGCCGACTACATAACCCATGATGGCTACAATCACAAAAGTGAAAGGTGCCCATGCAGTCCAGCCGGAGAGCAGATCAAAAAGTCCCATGCCAATGCCGCCGGCGAGTGCACCGCTTTTTTGCCAAATAAAATCGCGCAGATGAAAAGTGGAACGTTGCAAGGTGGATCAGTCCGCCGTTTGCGTGATCGGAAGTCTGACATTGACGAATGCGGTAATACATAGGTCAGTGCGATGAAAAGTGCCGTGATAGTCAGAAACTGTACCTGACCGATTGAATTTTCTGCTTTTGCAGCTGTTGTAGATGTTGTGCTCATATTCTTTTCTCCTCATTTGTTTCGTATGACCGATTTTTAACAGTCATTTGTTTATGCCTATCTTAAACGCACACTGGTTTATTTTAAAATGCCAGTTAAGTGAAAAATGAGCAGACCAGTTTATGTGGACTTTTTATGCTCTGTTTCAATACAACATAAAAAAAGAGTGCCGGAAAGCCGACACTCTTTTTTAAATCCATTGTTTACAATATCTTAATCTAACAAATAAAAACTGGTTCTATTTAAAAAGAAAAAGGTACATGTGAAACTACTGATTGTGCTGGTAGTAATTATTTTACTACTGTAACGTTGGTTGCCTGAGGTCCTTTAGCGCCTTCTACTACTTCGAATTCTACAGTAGCGCCTTCTTCCAGGGATTTGAAACCATCCATGTTCAGACCTGAGTAGTGTACGAATACATCATTGCCCTGCTCGTCAGAGATGAATCCGTATCCTTTTTGGTTGTTAAACCATTTTACTGTACCTTTGTTCATTGAAAAGTACCTCCAAAAAATATTACTGGCTGTATTTACAGCTAGTTAGAGCATATCATAACAGTTTTGAAAAGTAAAGGAAAAAAACGGATATTTTTTAACCTAATTTCTCAATAACAATATTGTGGTTTTTGAGAAAAATCTCAACCAGTCTGTCCCATTCGTGCTCTAAGGATTTATCGGTGGAAAAGATACGATAGGATACACCGGTCGTGAGCATAAGGTTTCCATTCTGGAACTTCAGATTCAAAAACATGCCGGTCACATCCTGTGGTGTAAAAGGCGTCTGCATACTGGCAAGCGTGCGGGATAAGTTGTCCGGTGAGAGCAGAAAAACAAACTTAAAATAAGAAGGTGTCCGTTTTCCCTTGATCAGATCAAAGCAGTGCTGGCGCACTCTGCCGTAGGGCAGAAACGCAAGGCCGGATAACCCCTGTTCTTCTAATTCTTCACTGGAATAAAAGTCCGGTGTGACCGTTCCGTCAAAATTCCACACAGCATCTTTCTGGATCGTGGCTTCTTTTAATAAGAAATGATCGAATGTATCAGAGCATAAAAGCTGATTCATAAAATTTTTAAGTTCCGGGATATTGAGCGCTAACATGCGGTATACCTCTTTCATAAGCTGATGGTGTGGTGCTGGAGTTTAAAGGTGGATTTTAATTTCTGCAGGTATCATGATCCACCTTTAACTCCAACATCACATCCCCATTGTACCATAAAACACCCGGAAACAAAATAAAGGATGTAATCTTTCTGATTTTATAGTAGAATAGGAGTGGTTTTAATCAGTATGACAGAAAAGAGGAAATACAATGAACGAACAAACAGTTTTATTTGATTTATTAAAAGAGGGAGTATCTCCGGCACATGTGGTAAAATCGTGTGAAAAACGTTTAGAGGATGCCGGATTTGAAAAGATAGCTTATGAAAAAGAATGGAATCTAAAAGCGGGTGGACGTTATTATGTGGATCACCACGATACCACATTGTTCGCATTTACGATTCCGGAAGATGAGATGAAAAAAGAGGAAAAACCTGCAGTGCGCATTGCAGCGGCACATACGGATTTTCCGTGTCTGCGCATTAAGCCGTCCTGTGATGTCGTGACAAACCGCTATGCACAGGTCAACATCGAGGTATATGGAGGTGCAATCTTAAATACCTGGTTAGACAGACCGCTTGGTGTGGCAGGACGTGTGGCAGTGAGGGGCAATGATCCGTTTGTACCGGAAATGAAATATTTTGCATCCGAAAAGAATCTGCTGACAATCCCGAATCTTCGATCCATATGAACCGCGAAGTGAATAAGGGCGTGGAGTTAAATAAGCAGATCGATATGATCCCGGTTGCAGGGCTGCTTGCAGAAGAAGAGAAGAATGCCGATTATTTCTTAAGTTTTCTTGCAAAGGAACTGTCTGTTGCAAAAGAGGATATTTTAGACTTTGAACTGTCGGTGTACTGTAAGGAGCAGCCGGAGTATGTTGGGGTAGCAGATGACTTTATATCCTCTCCGAGACTGGATAACCTGACATCCTGTGCAGCTTTAGTGTCCGGTATTTTAGATGCGGAAAGAAAAGATGGTATCAATCTAATCGCCTTATTTGACCATGAGGAGATCGGAAGCCGCAGCAAACAGGGAGCAGGTTCTATCTTACTTCACGACATGCTGCTTCGCATTTTAGCGGAATGCGGTGCGAAGGAGAGTGCGCAGGGGCTGCTGTATCAGAGTATGCTGTTATCGGTAGACGTTGCACATGGACTGCATCCGAATCAGGCAGGCAAAATGGACATCACAAATAAACCGGTGCTCGGAAGCGGCTTCTGTATCAAGGAGGCATGTTCCCAGTCCTACGCAACAGACTGTGAGGCGATTGCAATCATCCAGCAGATCTGTGATCTGAAGAAGATCCCGTATCAGAAATTTGTAAACCGTTCCGATATGGCAGGCGGCGGAACACTTGGCTCTATCGCATCTGCGCTGCTGCCGGTAAAACAGTGGATATTGGTATTCCGCTTCTGGCAATGCATTCAGCAAGAGAATTGATGGGGGCAGCAGATCAGGAGGCACTGACAGAGCTTGTAACGGCATATTTTTCACTTTAAGGAGGAATTTTGAAAAGAAGAAAAAGGCATACACTGCTTAAGTTTATAATTCTTGCAGTGATAGCGGGCGGAGTGGTTCAATATTCCGGAGTGCTTAAGGATACAGGTGTGTTTCCGGAAAAATCACAAACCAGATCAGTGTAGAACAGAAAAATGCGAAAGCAGAAACATATTCCGGTACGGCAGAGGAACAGACGGCAAAGAGTACAGAGATAAGCACGGAAAATGAAACAGCGGATACCGAAGTGCCGCATGGATATGCTTATGAAACGCTGACGGCGGAGCAGAAGACTGTCTATGACGAAGTGTACCGGATCATTCTGGCACATGATTCAAAGGTAAAAGTAAGTACCTGTGATGAAAAGTTTAGAGAAGGCATATCGTTCTGTGATAGCAGATCATGGGGGCATTTTCTGGGTATCCGGTTATAACTACACACAGTATACTATGGGAAAAAAGATTGTCAGCATCGATTTTTCCCCAAGTTATACGATGGAGCGCACAGAGCGTGATTCCTATCAGAGGCGGATCGACGCAGTGGTGGATTCCATATTAAAAAATGTGGATCCATCCTGGGGAGATTATGAAAAGGCAAAATATGTGTTTGAATATCTGGCGGGAAACGTTGAATATCAAATGGGGACGGAACAAAATCAGAATATCATCAGTGTCTTTTTAAATAAGAAAACAGTCTGTCAGGGATATGCCAACGCCACGCAGTATCTGCTGACACTTCTGGGGATTCCGGCTGTTGTGGTGACAGGAACTGCGGAGGGAGACACACACGCATGGAATCTTGTCCAGCTTGACGGTGCATATTATTTTATGGATACGACATGGGGAAATTCTTCCTATAACAATGGTGCGAGCGGTATGGGGACTTTTATCAATTATAATTATTTCGGGGTGACTACGGCTGAGATCAGCAAAACGCATCAGGCGGACGGTACACTGCTTTTGCCGGAATGTACGGCAACGGCAGATAATTATTATGTGAGAGAAGGAAAATATATCACCGAGTGGGAGCCGGAAGTGATCGGACAGATTTATGGCGCTGCTTATCGTAATGGAGCTGTCACGGAGGAGATTCGTTTTTCGGATATATCTTTATATGATCAGGCAAAAGCATATCTGATCGATGAACAGCATATCCGCGATTATTGTGAGGGAATTACAGGATTATCGTATATTGAGGACAGAGATCAGAATGTACTGATCCTGAAATTTCGTAGAAAAGATATCAGATAAAAAATATATAAAATATAATAGAAACCTCTATACAAAACAAAGTTTTTGTGCTAATGTTATGTAGTAATTGATACTACATGTAATGGAAAAAAATAACATATAAAAAGTTTTTGAATAACAAATTGTCGGACTATGGAGGTTATAAGATATGTACAAGATCGTGATTGACAGTTGTGGAGAACTGCCGGAAGATTTAAAAAAGGATGGACATTATCAGAATGTATCGTTAGAGTTAGAGGTAGATGGATGCTATATCCGCGATGACGAGACATTTGACCAGAAGGATTTTCTTCGCAGGGTAAAGGAAAGTGTTACCGGACCAAAGTCTGCATGCCCGTCTCCGGATGAATATATGAAGTCCTATGAAGGGGATGCCGATCATGTATATGTGGTAACTTTATCCGGCAAGCTTTCCGGATCTTATAACAGTGCCGAACTTGGAAAAAATTTATTTGAGGAGGAACATCCGGGCGAGAAGAAGATTTATGTATTCAATTCCCGTTCCGCTTCCGTCGGTGAGACACTGATCGGTATGAAAGTGCAGGAGTGTGAAGAGGCCGGTATGAGTTTTGAGGAAGTTGTTGCGGCAACAGAGAAATATATCAGTTCCATGAATACATTTTTTGTACTTGAAACATTAGAGACTCTGCGAAAAAACGGACGTCTGACAAATCTTAAGGCATTTATTGCAAATACATTAAATATCAAGCCGGTAATGGGTTCTACAGAGGAAGGATCGATCTGTCAGCTTGGTCAGGCGCGTGGCATGAACAAAGCGCTGGATAAGATGATTCAGGATGTGATTGCAAAGACAAAAAACTGTGAGAACAGGGTGCTTGCAATTTCACACTGTAATTGTCCGGAGAGAGCAAAAGCAGTAAAGGAAAAAATTGAAAAGATAGCAAAGTTCAAAAAAATCATTGTTACGGATACAGCGGGCGTCAGCACAATGTATGCAAATGACGGCGGTGTTATTATCGCAGTTTAATACGGCGGAATAAGTGTCAGTTACCGATCTGCCGGCGTATGAGACTGCAGCATCCGTCAGGGAAAGGACAGTATATGAAAGAACTGACATATGAGGAAGTATTAGATCAGATCGAACATCAGAGACGGTTTGGAAACCGTCCGGGGGCAGAGGTATCAGCGCTGATGCTGGAAAAGTTAGGCAGACCACAGCAGAATATGAGTGTGATCCATATAGCGGGGACGAACGGAAAAGGTTCCGTCTCTGCTTTTTTGTGCTCAATTTTAAAGGAAGCAGGGATTCGTACCGGAATGTTTACCTCACCGCACCTGGTTGATTTCAGGGAGCGGATCTGTGTGGACGGACAGATGATATCCCGTGAAGAAGTGACAAAACTTGGAAACATGTTGCTTGAGGAGGACTTTGGGACAGTACCGACGATGTTTGATTATTGTCTGGCAATGGCACTGCTCTATTACAGGGACAGACAGTGTCAGGCTGCCGTGATAGAGACCGGGCTTGGGGGAAGATTAGATTCAACCAATGCAATCGGCGTGCCGGAGGTTACGGTGGTCACGAAAATCGGGTATGACCATATGGCGGTTTTAGGTGATACATTAGATAAAATTGCGGCGGAGAAGGCGGGAATTATCAAAAAGGGTACAAAACTGGTATTAGAGAGCCAGAAAAAAGATGCAATGGATGTTTTGCTGGAAACAGCGGAAAAAGAAGCAGTTACTGAGATAAAGATTGCGGATATGCATGACGTGACCGAATGCCGCTATGAAAATGGCAGACAGTATTTTTCCTATCAGAAATATAAAAATCTTGAGATGGCAATGCTTGGTGTCCACCAGTATGAAAATGCGGCTGCTGCGATCCTTGCCGCAGAAATTTTTCTGAAAGACAGAGGAATTTCAGATGAAAGGCAGAATACTATATCAGAGAAGGAATCAAAAAGACAAGATGGGCAGGACGGATGGAGATCCTAAGCGGGAACCGTTTTTTATGGTGGATGGTGCACATAATGGTAACGGAGTGGCGGCATTAGCGGAAAGTCTTCGTACTTTGTTCCCGGGAGAGAAGTTTCATTTTGTCATGGGAGTTATGGCAGATAAAAACTATGAGGAAATGATCGAGGAATTACTGCCGCTTGCACTGGATTTTAAGACGGTGACGGTAGAGTCAGAGAGGGCACTGGCGGCACAGGAGCTGTCGGAGAAGATCCGGGCAAAGGAATCTGCGATGCCGGACTTTTACACTCTTTTGACGAACTGATGCCGGGACGGCTGGATGTGGCACACAAAACGATCGCATTTGGGTCTTTGTACTTTGTCGGGGAGATTGAAAAATATTTCCAAGATGTAACAAAAATCACAAAAAATTTACAAATTTACTAACTTTGCTTAACAGGTGGTTATAAGGAATTTTTTTGGCTATAATAATCGGTGTTGAAAAATAATGTGGATTAGAAAGAGCTGATAAGATGGTATTTAGCAGTTTTGAATTTTTATTCCGGTTTTTGCCGTTTTTTTACTGATATATTATGTGACACCGCAGAAATGGAAAAATGCGGTGTTATTTGCGGGCAGTATTTTATTTTATACGGCAGGTGAGGCAGAATATGTAGTGCTTTTACTTGCTTCTGTGGTGATCAACTATGTTTTTGGCAGGCTGATGTACCGGGATACTTATGAGGGAAGAGGGAAAAAACAGCTGATTTTGCTGATCGTGGCGCTGTGTTACGACTTTGGTGTTTTATTCCTTTTTAAGTATAGCGGTTTCATGGATAAGCTGCCGCTTGGTATTAGTTTTTATACGTTCCAGATTGCAGCCTATATCATCGATGTTTACCGGGGAAGGGTGCCGGTGGAAAAATCGTTTATCCGGCTTGGAACGTATGTGACGATGTTTCCACAGCTGATTGCCGGACCGATCATCAACTATTCGGAGGTCCGTATGGCTTTATGCAGCAGAACCGTTACTTTCGAACAGTTTGAATCCGGATTAAAAACACTGATACTGGGACTTGGTGCAAAGGTGATCGTTGCAGACCGTATTGGACTTTTGTGGAATAACATCCAGGCAATCGGCTTTGAAAGTATTTCAACACCGTTGGCATGGATGGGAGCGTTTGCATATTCGATCGAACTTTATTTTGATTTTTCCGGTTATTCTCTGATGGCATTGGGACTGGGACGGATGCTTGGATTTGAATTTCCGAAAAACTTTAAACATCCCTATATTTCAAGATCGGTATCCGAATTCTGGAGAAGATGGCATATTACGCTTGGACGCTGGTTCCGGGAATATGTCTATATTCCGCTTGGCGGCAACAGGAAGGGAAAAGCGCGTACGATATTTAATTTATTTGTGGTATGGAGTCTGACTGCCGTCTGGCATGGGGCAGAGGGACATTTTCTGATCTGGGGAGCATCACTGCTCTTACTGCTTGCTTTGGAAAAAGCATTTTTACTGCAGTTTCTGAAAAAAAGCAAAATACTTTCCCATGTATATCTGGTGCTTGTAGTACCGCTTACCTGGATGGCATTTGCGATTGCGGATGTAGGACAGCTTGGTGTCTATTATGCAAGAATGTTACCATTTTTCGGTGTGGGAGAAACGGTCAGACAAATGGATTTTTTGCAGTATCTGAAAGATTACGGTCCACTGTTTCTGATGGGGATTGTTTTTTCAACTCCATACCCGACAGCTTTATATAAGGTATTTGAAAAAAAATGGCTGGGGATCTGGCGGTGATCGTGGTGTTAGGATTAAGTCTTTATTATATGGCAGTTTCTACGAATAACCCGTTTTTGTACTTTAATTTTTAGGACTGGTGAATAAGCGTGAAAAAAATAATGAAATGCAGGGTTGCTGTCTTTTTGATCATTGGCTGGGGGGTACTTTCCCTGATCGGATATTTAAAAAAAGACGGGATCTATAAAAATTATTCCATCGATGTAAAAAAACTCCGTATTTTGTATTGGTGTTAGACGGAATTCATGATAAAATTTATCCTTGGAGTAAAGAGTTGCCGGATCTGTTGCCGGATGGAACAAAACCACAGAACCAGGAAAGTGTCATTGCAAGTACAGAAACGACGGATGAGGAAAACGTGCAGGGCAGACGGAAACAGTAATGCAGGATACAGAAACGGCGGCTGCAAAACCAAAGAAATTTATACAGGTGGATGACAGTTATTTTGATGATGCAGTTTTTATTGGAGATTCGAGAACGGTAGGTCTGCATGATTATGGTGGACTGGATCATTCCGATTTTTTCGCAACTGTTGGTATGAATATTTATGATCTGTGGACAGATGCATTCTGTGAGGTCAACGGGAAAAAGGTGACATTAGAGGAAGCCTTGAAGGCAAAGCAGTATAAAAAGGTGTATTTTCAGATCGGTATCAATGAGATGGGACGTGGAACACTGGACGGGTTTATGAATGAGTATCAGAATGCAGTGGAGAAATTCAAAACACTGCAGCCGGATGCGGTCATTTATGTGCAGGCGATCATGCATGTGACCCAGAAAAATCTGATTCAGATCCGATTTTTAATAATCCGGGCATTGATGCGAGAAATCAGCGCATACAGCAGCTTGCGGATGGTGTTCGTGTGTTTTATATTGATGTCAATGAAGTGGTGTGCGATGATCAGGGTGGATTAAAACAGGAGCTTACGTTTGACAATCTGCATCTGTACGGGTCGAAATACAACATCTGGGTAGATTTCTTAAAGACCAAAGGAATCGGGACAGAATGATGAAGTTTTGGGAAGACTGGAAAGAAAAACTGAAAAAATTTTGAAAGCGGATGTGCTGGCAGAATGCAGGCAGCAGGTGATCATGAGAACAGAGTCGTGCTCTGTGTCTTGAACAGTTCCATGGTGTGCCTGTCATTTATGCTGGCATTTTACATATTATGGAGAAAACAGGCAGACTATTACCATGAACATATGTGTATTTTATATGCAGCATTGTTTCTGATCTTACTGTTTGTTTCCTTTTATTCGAAAAGAGATTCAGGTATCCGTTTGTCTGTTTTGATCGCGGTCGAGTACGTTGCAATAGGTTCCTGTTTTGCCATGAATCATATTATATTTGGTGGACGGGAAAGCACAACGGCATATTATCTTCTGGTGGGACTTGCATTCTGTTTTCTGGTGCGTCCCATCCAGATGTATCTGATGCAGGCGGGGATCACCTGCATACTGGCGGTCAGTATGCGCTTGATTCACAGGCTGAACAGGATCAATATGAAGGTGAGCTGCAATGTCTGGCCGACCGCGTGGAAACGCCGGAAGAAAAGAAGCGGTTGTCAGAAGCTATGGAATTGTCGAATATCCGTGAACATTTAAAATCACAGGATGTGTATATCGTAGAGGTTCCGCTGCGTTCGAAAAATGGAAAGTACCGTCAGAAACAGATCCGCTGTATGTATTTAAATCAACAGACAGGTACACTGCTTTTAATGCTTTCCGATGTTGAGGACATTGTGAAAGAAGAAAAAGAAAAACAGGAGCAGCTGGAGAAAGCACTGAAGATGGCAGAGGCAGCCAATGAGCAAAAACGAAATTTTTAGCCGGAATGAGCCATGAGATACGGACACCTATGAATGCGATCATCGGTTTAAATTCCATGATACGCTCATCGCTTGATGACAGGGAGCAGGTGCTTGATTATACGGAAAAACTGGATTCAGCATCCCAATATCTTTTAGCACTGCTAAATGATATTCTTGATATGTCGCGAATCGAGAGTGGCAGCATGAAACTTGCTATCCGGGCATTTGAGGGAGATAAGTTCTGGGATAATGTCAATATGTTAGCGAAGGCACAGGCAGTCATGGCAGGTGTCGGCTATTCTTTTGAAAGAAGAAAGAAAATCTCGGAAGTGTATATTGGGGATTCCACAAGGTTAGAACAGATCATGGTAAATCTGATCAACAATGCGGTGAAATTTACCCCCAAAGGTGGAAATGTCAACGTCTCTGTTGCAGAGCAGGAAACGGATGGAAGAGTACAGCTGACCGCAGTCGTTTCCGATAATGGAATTGGTATCGCAAAAGATTTTCTGCCAAAAGTATTTGAAATTTTTACACAGGAGCATGAAGAAAATACCCGTGTTTATGGAGGGAGCGGTCTGGGACTGTCCATTGCGCGCAATTATGCAAGGATGATGGATGGTGACATTACGGTAGAGAGTGCGGAAGGAAAAGGCACCGTGTTTACCGTGACCGCAAAACTTGGTTTTGACCGCCGGAAAAAGGCGCGGAAGGAAAGAACAGAGAATATCAGTTTTGAGGGAAAGCGGATTCTGCTTGTTGAGGATCATCCGCTTAATGTCATCGTTGCAAAGGGACTTTTGGAAAAGAAACAGTTTGAGGTTGTCACAGCGGAAAATGGCAAGAAAGCGGTGGAACTTGTGACAGATGCCCCGGAATATTATTTTGATGCAATATTGATGGATATTCGCATGCCGGTTTTAGACGGAATTGAGGCAGCAAGACAGATCCGTGCTTTAGACAGAGCAGATGTCAAAGAACTTCCAATCATTGCAATGACAGCAAACGCAGGAGATGAGGACAGAAGACAGACGAAAGAAGCAGGGATGAATGAACACCTTGCAAAACCGATCGATCCGAAACTTTTATATACGACGCTGCAAAAATTTATTTTACCGTAAAAAAGTTATAAATGATTCCCCGATTACACATACTACGGAAAAAGATTGTGTGAAAGGGGAATTTTTTATGTCATTAAAAATTAAGATCACAGATGTGCATGCAAGACAGATATTGGATTCAAGAGGAAATCCGACGGTGGAGGTCGAGGTGACTGCCGAGACAGAGACAACCGGCAAAAAGATCACGGCGAGAGAGTCTGTTCCTTCCGGTGCAAGTACGGGAAGATTTGAGGCAATCGAACTGCGTGATGGTGATAAAGATTATTTCGGCCTTGGTGTGCAGAAGACCGTGGATCATGTAAACACAAAAATCCGGGAAATGCTGCTTGGGATGAATGTGTTAGAGCAGGCAAAATTAGACCGCACAATGGTGGAACTTGACGGAACCGATAATAAGGGAAACCTTGGGGCAAATGCGATCCTCGGGGTATCGCTTGCCTGTGCAAAGACGGCTGCAAAGGCACTGGATATGCCATTATACCGCTATCTTGGCGGAACCAATGCCAAAACGCTCCCGGTTCCGATGATGAACGTGATCAACGGCGGTGTCCACGCAAAAAATACGCTTGATTTTCAGGAATTTATGATCATGCCGGTCGGAGCACGCGATTTCTCACAGCTCTTAAAATGGGGTGCAGAAGTATATCATTTTCTGCGCCAGATCTTAAACGAAAACGGTATGAGTACAGCAGTCGGGGATGAGGGCGGTTTTGCACCGGATTTTAAGAATACGGGAGAAGCGTTTTCTTATCTCTCAAAAGCGGTGGAAAAGGCAGGTTACCGTGTCGGGGAGGATATCGTTTATGCGATGGATGCGGCGGCGAGTGAACTGTATGACGAGGCGCGCGGCGTCTATGTATTTCCGGGAGAGTCAAAGGGAAATGGGGAAGAACAGGAGATCGCAAGAAGTTCTGAAGAGATGATCGCCATGTATGAGGAACTCGTGCAGCAGTTCCCGATCGTTTCTATCGAGGACGGGTTGTTCGAAGATGACTGGGAAGGATGGCAGAAACTGACAAAGAGACTTGGTGATAAAGTACAGCTTGTCGGAGATGATCTGTTTGTGACCAATCCCAAACGTATCCAGTGCGGAATTAAACTTGGTGCTGCAAATGCAGTCCTTGTCAAAGTAAACCAGATCGGAACTGTGACGGAGTCGTTAAATGCGATTGAGATGGCGAAGTCAGCCGGATATCATACGGTCATTTCCCATCGCTCCGGGGAGACGGAGGATGCATTTATCGCAGACCTTGCAGTGGCGGTCAATGCCGGACAGATCAAGACGGGAGCACCGTGCCGCGCAGAGCGCACCAGCAAGTATAACCAGCTTTTACGCATTGAGGAGGAACTGGCAGAGGATGCGGTGTTTGTGCCGGAAGAAATCACTGAAAAGCAGAAAGCTGAAAAAAATGGGTTGAAAAAAGGAAACATCTATGTTA
>ENA-OQJH01000393-OQJH01000393.1-human-gut-metagenome-genome-assembly--contig:-NODE-393-length-25011-cov-2.228179_pt1 | contig 25011 bp, 42 predicted proteins | sample MGYA00242597_ERZ504763 | MGnify/ENA primary metagenome ERZ504763 (study PRJEB26092, sample SAMD00036359) | human gut metagenome | host: Homo sapiens | study: EMG produced TPA metagenomics assembly of...
TATAAGCATTCCTCCTTTCCTGTCTAACAGCCTTTTCGAGTGGAAAAGTTATAAATTTTAGCGGATAAATGACAAGAATGAGAAAAGAAATATTGAAAATTTCTTCCAGCTAACAACAACATTATCAGAACGAGTTATAATCCAAGCCCACACATCTTCCTACTTCCGTTAATAAACAGTAAATCTACTCTTAACAAAAACAAGCTCCTATCCCGACCGTTATGAATTATATTACCTTGCGCAAAAGATTTAAAGTTGTCATGGAAAAACTAGAACAGGTCATTACCACATATCAGCAAATCATTCAGAAAACAGAACTGGAGTTACAGAATGCACGAAAACGTATCTATTATATAAGTCTTCTTCGACTTATCTTATTCGTAGGAGCCGTAGCAAATGCCATTATTTTTTGGTCTGACGGTTGGCTATGCCTCTCTGCATTCGCTGTCCTACCCTTTATCTTATTCATTTGGTTAGTAAAACGCCATAATTTCTGGTTCTACCGGAAAGACTTTCTGAAAAAGAAAATAGAAATCAACGAGCAGGAACTACGTGCCATGCAATATGATTTTTCCGATTTTGACGATGGAAAAGAATTCATTAACCCGTCTCACCTCTACACTCTTGATCTGGATGTATTTGGCGAGCACTCTCTTTTCCAATATATCAACCGCACCGCAACCCCTATCGGCAAGCAACATCTCGCAAATTGGTTCAATGCACATCTGGAGAATAAAGAAGCTATTGACCACCGCCAGGAAGCCATCCGGGAACTCTCCACCGATTTGGAATATCGCCAACAAATCCGCTTACTCGGATTACTCTATAAAGGAAAACCTGCCGATACCACCGAAATCAAAGAATGGGCAGCCAGTCCGAGTTATTATCGAAAACGTACGCTCCTGCGTATCCTCCCAATAGCAGTTACCGTCATTAATTTCTTATGTATAAGTCTAGCCATTTTAGGCATTATCTCGGCTAACATCGCAGGAGGAGTATTTGTCAGCTTTGTATTATTCAGTACTATTTTCTCTAAAGGAATCACTAAACTGCAAACAACCTACGGAGAAAAGCTGCAGATTCTTTCGACATACGCTGACCAAATTCTGCTCACTGAACAAAAAGAAATGCACAGTCATATACTGCAAGAGTTAAAAACGGACCTTACAAGTCAAAATCAAACCGCTTCTCAAGCAGTCCGCCAGCTTTCTAAACTGATGAACGCACTCGACCAACGAAGCAATCTGCTCATGAGTACTATACTCAACGGACTGATATTTTGGGAGCTACGACAGGTGATGCGAATCGAGAAGTGGAAAGAGATTCATGCCTCCGACCTACCCCGATGGATAGAAACAATCGGAGAAATAGATGCCTATTGTTCCCTGGCAACATTCGCATATAACCATCCGGATTATATTTACCCCACTATCGCTGCTCAATCTTTCCACCTACAAGCTGAAGCCTTGGGGCATCCCCTAATGGATCGCAACCAATGTGTGCGTAACGGAATAGACATTGAAAAACGTCCTTTCTTTATTATAATCACAGGCGCCAATATGGCAGGCAAGAGTACTTATTTACGTACTGTAGGAGTAAACTATCTACTGGCATGTATAGGAGCTCCCGTTTGGGCAAAGCAAATGAAAATATATCCGGCCCGTCTCGTTACCAGCCTTCGAACCAGTGATTCCCTAGCTGACAACGAATCTTATTTCTTTGCAGAACTCAAGCGACTTAAATTAATCATAGACAAACTTGAAGCCGGGGAAGAGCTTTTCATCATCCTTGATGAAATACTGAAAGGCACCAACTCCATGGACAAACAGAAAGGCTCTTTCGCCCTTATCAAACAATTCATGCACATGAACGCCAACGGTATCATCGCCACCCATGACTTGTTATTAGGGACTTTAATAGAGTCCTTCCCACAAAATATCCGAAATTACTGTTTCGAAGCCGACATTACCAACAATGAACTCACCTTCTCATATCAAATGAGAAACGGAGTTGCTCAAAACATGAACGCCTGCTTCTTAATGAAAAAATGGGGATCGCCGTCATTAACGACTAATCCCCATCTTCGTATGAAAATCAAAGTTATCTTTTACAGTAACATCTAAAACCTGTTTTATTTAGTAGCAGCAAACTCAATATAAAGTTTCAAACTGCATAGTTTTAATGTGTCGGAAAAAACAAAGTCAAACAGGTGTTATAGATATATACTTATTGTATTTTACTTTTCGACAAAAAAGCGACTATCGCAGAAGCTTTTTCATTAGTGAAATACTGCACCGATGTTATTGGCTGATACGTGTAAGGTACAAATTGGAATAACTGTACAGCTGCAAACTTTTATCAGCAGAAAGTATCACATCCATACGTATATTACCACTAGCCTCGCTTTTTATTTTCGAATCAGCGGAGAATGAACCCGAATTTACAAGATTTTTCAAAGCATCCATATGCTTCAAATCAAAGAATACACTATGCTCTTTAGCCACACTTTTTGTTGGTAAATAAACAACCTCCTTTGATTTCCAGAAAAGACGGAAAATTCCGATAAGGAATAAACCTGTCCCCAAAACCATCAAAGCCATACTGGTTGTAGAAGACTTGTCATCCAATTCGAATGTTGAAGCAAAAGCTAAAATACCAATCAATAACATAACAGAAGAGATTAAAACTCCTGAAACACTTATGCGTTTAGCGATATCGGGGTGTGTAGATGCGAATATAGTAGCATCAATCGTTTGAGTAGTTGCCATAATATTTAAAGTTTAATTTATTAGTAAAAATATAAAGATAAAAAGAAGTAGTATCACCAGTATACAGAAGATACCAGTAACCACAAAATAAACAATACCAATAAATATACTGCTAAATAATTATACGCCTCAAGGTGTATACATAGTATTCACTCGATGGCTGGCAATAATAGGAAGTTGTTGTATCATAAATCCGCCCCCAGTGTTGTGATAGTGAGCTATCACGATCAGCACAACCTTGTAGCGCATTCTTTAAAGAAAAGAAATATTCTCCAAGCTGTACACGTTGAATACGTGTCACAGATATTTGATGGCTCTGCAAATTGGTCAATTCAGCCACAGGCTTACCCGGAAGATCGGGTGCACAGATTTCCCCACGCTGCCCCATAGCATATGTAATATCACACCCCTGCTTATCCACCATTCTTTCGGTAGAGACATTGCCTGCTATGCTATGAAAAGCAACTGTCAGCAACAGAAACAATATTACCTTTACAAATTTGCCATATTCACCTGCAAATATAACAGTATTCTCTCTAATGAAATGTTTAATTAGGATATATTTTAATGTATCTTAGTATTAATAAACGGCAGACAAACAAAAAAGGCTACCTTCGAAGGTAGCCTTTTTTATATCTATAAGAATAACTGTAAAATTATTCAGCCGATTCAGCTTTTGGTTCTTCAGCCTTAGGAGCTTCAGTTGCAGGAGCTTCAACAGCAGCAGGAGCAGCTTCAGCAGCTTTCTTCGAACGACGAGTACGAGTAGCTTTCTTAGCAACTTTTTCCTTAGCCATGTTTTCATTGTAGTCAACCAACTCAATAAAGCACATTTCTGCGTTGTCACCCAAACGGTTACCAGTCTTGATAATACGAGTATAACCACCCGGACGATCAGCAATCTTAACAGAGATTTCTTTGAACAACTCTGTTACTGCAATCTTATCTTGCAAGTTGCTAAATACAACACGACGAGAGTTCGTAGTATCTTCTTTAGACTTAGTAATCAAAGGCTCAACAAACTTCTTCAAAGCTTTCGCCTTTGCAACAGTCGTAGTGATTCTTTTGTGCTTGATCAAAGAGCAAGCCATGTTAGATAACATAGCGCTTCTATGAGAAGCAGTACGACCTAAATGATTGAATTTTTTATTATGTCTCATTTTTTATTCTTTATCTAATTTATATTTAGAAATGTCGGTTCCAAACGACAGATTCAGACTTCCAGCAAATCATCAAGCTCGGTAAGCGATTTCTTTCCGAAGTTTCTGAATTTCAGCAGGTCAGTTTTGTTGAATTGTACCAAGTCGCCGAGAGTTTCTACGTCAGCAGCCTTCAAGCAATTGAGGGCACGAACTGACAAGTCCATATCAACGAGTTTAGTTTTCAACAGCTGACGCATGTGCAAAACTTCTTCATCAAACTCTTCATTGCCGTCAGTATCATTACTTTCAAGCGTGATCTTCTCGTCAGAGAACAACATGAAGTGATAAATCAGAATTTTTGCAGCTTCTTTCAGCGCTTCTTTCGGGTGTATAGAACCGTCGGTACTAATTTCAAGCACTAGCTTTTCGTAGTCAGTCTTCTGTTCTACACGGAAGTTTCTACAGCATACTTGACATTACGTATCGGTGTATAAATAGAGTCGATTGGAATTACATTAACATCCGTGCAATATTCGCGATTTTCATCAGCAGGAACATATCCACGACCCTTGTTAATTGTAATATCAATCTGCATAGTTGCCTTAGAATCTAAATGACAAATAACTAATTCCGGATTTAACACTTCAAATCCAGTCAAATACTTACCTATGTCACCTGCTTTAAATTCACTGGAATTCTCGACAGTGATGCTCACTTTTTCGCTCTCGAACTCTTCAACTACTTGCTTGAATCTCACTTGTTTCAGATTCAAGATAATGTTGGTAACATCCTCTTTTACTCCAGGTACACTAGAAAATTCATGCTCCACACCATCGATTCTGATAGTAGTGATAGCAAAACCCTCTAATGAAGAAAGAAGGATACGGCGTAATGCATTACCTACAGTAATACCAAAACCCGGTTCCAACGGACGGAATTCGAATTTACCGAATCTGGAGTCCGCCTCCAACATTAATACTTTATCAGGTTTTTGAAATGCTAATATCGCCATGAAATTAATTATTATTTAGAATACAATTCAACGATCAAATGTTCTTTAATGTTCTCAGGAATGTCTGCTCTTTCAGGTATATGCAACATTTTACCGACCTTAGAAGTTTCATCCCACTCCAACCAAGCGTATTTGCTGTGATTGAAACCTGCAAGAGAGTTAGCAATTACTTCCAAAGATTTAGATCTTTCACGAACACCAATCAATTGTCCTGGTTTTACTGCGAATGAAGGAATGTTTACCACTTCACCATCTACAGTAATATGCTTGTGACTAACCAACTGACGAGCAGCAGCACGTGTAGGAGCAATACCCAAACGGAATACTACGTTGTCAAGACGGCCTTCCAGCAATTGAAGAAGTACCTCACCGGTAATACCTTTAGCAGTAGCTGCTTTTTCAAACAAATTGCGGAATTGTTTTTCTAAAACTCCATAGGTGTATTTAGCTTTCTGTTTTTCACGAAGTTGCACACCGTATTCAGAAGTTTTTCTTTTTCTTGAATTACCATGTTGTCCGGGAGGATAGTTCTTCTTTGACAAAACTTTGTCAGCTCCAAAGATTCCTTCACCGAATTTACGGGCGATTCTCGATTTTGGTCCAGTATATCTAGCCATTTCTTTTAAATATTTAATTGTTTATTCATGAACTCAATTTGTTGCAGCCGCGATTACAGAGAGAAATTAATGTAATCCAAAAACAAAATCAAGATCATTGTGTAAGTTAAAGGTAAATTAAACTCTACGTCTTTTCGGAGGACGACAACCATTATGTGGAAGCGGAGTCACGTCAATGATTTCAGTAACTTCGATACCAGCACCGTGGATAGTTCTAATAGCAGACTCACGTCCGTTACCTGGACCCTTCACATATGCTTTTACCTTTCGCAGGCCAAGATCGAATGCAATCTTTGCACAATCCTGGGCAGCCATCTGAGCTGCATAAGGAGTATTCTTTTTAGAACCTCTAAATCCCATTTTACCAGCAGATGACCAAGAGATAATCTGCCCTTCACTATTTGCAAGAGAAACAATAATATTGTTGAAAGATGAATGAACGTGTAACTGTCCATTAGCGTCTACTTTCACATTTCTCTTTTTAGCTGCAACTGTTTTTTTGCCATATCAACAATTATTATTTAGTAGCTTTTTTCTTATTAGCAACGGTTTTCTTTCTACCCTTACGAGTACGTGCATTGTTCTTAGTGCTCTGACCTCTAACCGGCAGACCAATACGATGACGTACACCACGGTAACAACCAATATCCATTAATCGCTTAATGTTCAATTGGATTTCAGAACGAAGATCACCTTCTACTTTATACTCTGCACCGATAATCTCACGAATCTTAGCAGCTTGATCATCTGTCCAGTCTTTAACCTTCAGATCTTTATCTACACCAGCTTTATCTAAAATTTTTGCTGAACTACTGCGACCTATTCCATATACATAGGTCAACGCAATTTCACCTCTTTTGTTCTGAGGTAAATCTACACCAACTATTCTTATAGCCATATACTAAATTATTTTTTTTGCAAAATAACAAATTATCCTTGACGTTGTTTATACTTAGGATTTTTCTTGTTAATAACATACAAACGGCCATTACGTCTAACGATCTTACATTCTGGCGTGCGTTTCTTTAATGATGCTCTTACTTTCATATCTTAATTTTATTTATATCTAAACACAATTCTTCCTTTCGATAAGTCGTAAGGAGACATTTCGACTCTCACTTTATCTCCCGGCAGGATCTTGATGTAATGCATCCTCATCTTGCCTGAAATATGTGCGGTAATCTCATGTCCGTTTTCTAATTCAACACGAAACATTGCATTTGACAATGCTTCAACTATAACTCCATCTTGTTCTATTGCAGATTGCTTTGCCATATTATATTGCTTTATCTCCTAAAACTTCTTCTATGAATTTGAATGAAGACAAAATATCAGCTTCACCAGCTCCAACAGCTATCGTATGCTCAAAATGTGCAGCACATTTACGATCTCTGGTCCTCACAGTCCATCCGTCACTTTCCATTATCACTTGTCGGTCTCCCAATGTTATCATCGGCTCTATCGCTATGCAAAGGCCTCTTTTCATCAATGGTCCATATCCTCTTTTACCATAGTTAGGAACCTGAGGATCTTCGTGCATCTCTTTACCGATGCCATGGCCAACAAACTCACGCACTACACCATAAGAATGAGACTCACAATATTGCTGAATAGCATATCCGATATCACCAATTCTTTTACCTTGCACTGCGTTCTGGATGCCAATATATAACGCTTCTTTAGTTACCTTCAACAAGTTACGAATCTCTTCGTCTACCTCTCCTACACAAAAAGTATAAGCAGAATCACCACAGAAACCATTCATGTAAGTTCCGCAATCCACTGATACGATATCACCATCTTTCAGTACGATATCCCCTGGGATTCCATGTACCACCTGTTCGTTGACAGAAGTACAAAGAGATGCGGGAAATGGTTCTCCATATTGATTCGGAAATCCTTTGAAAGTTGGAGTTGCCCCATGATCTCTAATGAACTCTTCAGCAACTTTATCCAACTCACGTGTAGTTACACCAGGCTTCACCAGTTTGGCAACCTCTGCAAGAGTTTTACCAACAAGCAGGTTACTCTGACGGAGCAATTCTATTTCATCTTCTGTCTTAAGAAATATCATTTCTATTCTAAAGAATTAATATGCCGCTACACCAGCGCGTCCCTTAATACGACCTGATTTCAACAGACCATCATAATGTCTCATCAACAAATGACTTTCAACCTGTTGCAGTGTATCAAGAACAACACCTACAAGAATTAACAAAGATGTACCGCCGAAGAATTGAGCAAATCCAGCTTGAACCCCAAATATACCAGCAAAAGCAGGCATAATAGCAACCAATGCCAAGAAAAAAGAACCCGGTAAAGTAATACGAGACATGATATCATCAATATACTCTGCTGTTTTCTTTCCCGGTTTGATACCAGGGATGAAACCATTATTTCTCTTCATATCCTCAGCCATCTGAGTCGGATTGATTGTAATTGCAGTATAGAAATATGTAAATAATATAATCATTACCGCAAAAACAAAATTATACCAGAAACTTGTATGATCTGTAAACGCATGCAAGAAACCGCCTGCGTTATTTACATTATTGGAAAAACCGATAAATGTAATTGGAATAAACATGATTGCCTGAGCAAAGATTATAGGCATTACACCAGCAGCATTCACCTTCAAAGGAATATACTGTCTTGCACCACCATATTGTTTATTACCTACGATTCTTTTAGCATATTGTACAGGAATCTTTCTTGTACCTTGTACCAACAAGATTGCAGCACCAATCACTAACAATAAGAATACGACTTCAATTATAAACATAATCAGACCACCACTCTTATTTGCTACTCTGGATACAACTTCTTGTATCAAAGCATCAGGGAAACGAGCGATAATACCGATCAGGATGATAAATGAAATACCGTTACCAATACCTTTATCAGTAATTCTTTCACCAAGCCACAAAATAAACATACTACCTGCTGCCAAAATAATGGTAGAGGTAACCATAAACAGAGTCCAATCTAATGAAGCATTTAAGGAAGGGCCAGCCTGCATTTTAAGATTGAGCAAATAAGAAGGGGCCTGAACTAACAATATAGCAATCGTCAAGTAACGAGTATATTGATTCATTTTTCTTCTGCCGCTCTCACCTTCGCGTTGCAACTTCTGGAAATACGGTACAGCGATTCCCAATAACTGGATTACGATAGATGCAGAGATATAAGGCATGATTCCTAATGCAAAAATAGAGGCATTAGAAAATGCTCCTCCAGAGAACATATTTAACAAGGCTAAAAGGCCTTCACTTGTTTGTTCGTGCAATTTCGCCAGCATCGCCGGATTGATACCCGGTAATACGACATACGATCCGAAACGGTAAATTGCCACGAACAATATGGTGATGAGGATCCGCTGTCTCAGATCCTCAATCTTCCATATATTCTTTAATGTTTCAATAGCTTTTCTCATTGAATCAGAGTTTTACTACAGTTCCACCAGCAGCTTCGATAGCAGCAGTTGCAGTCTTAGAGAATGCATGAGCTTCTACTTCCAGCTTGTTAGTCAGAGTTCCGTTACCCAATACTTTTACCAACTGATTTGAAGAAATAAATCCTGCTTCGATAAAGTCGTTTACACCAACTTTGTCAAGCTCTTAGCTTCAGCAAGTTTCTGGATAGTATCCAGATTGATAGCTTTATATTCAACACGATTGATATTCTTGAAACCAAATTTAGGAACTCGACGTTGAAGAGGCATCTGACCACCTTCAAAACCGATTTTCTTAGAGTATCCAGATCTTGATTTAGCTCCTTTATGACCTCTTGTAGAAGTACCACCCAAGCCAGAACCGGCACCACGTCCTATTCTCTTTCTTGTCTTAGTAGATCCTTCTGCAGGTTTTAAATTACTTAAGTTCATATTGTAATTCGTTTTTTTATTCAACAAATAATTACTTAACAATGGCAACCAAGTGTTTTACTTTATCTACCATTCCAAGAATTGAAGGAGTGCTTTCGTGTTCAACCACACGGTTCAGTTTGCGAAGTCCCAGTGCATCAAGAGTTCTTTTCTGATCAGCTGGAGCACCAATTCTACTTTTAACTTGTTTAATCTTTATAGTTGACATATCTCCTCCTTATCCTCTAAATACTTTTTCAACACTAATACCTCTGTTCTGAGCAACCATTCTTGCATCACGCATTTCACTCAAAGCTTCAATTGTAGCTTTAACAAGGTTATGCGGATTCGAAGAACCTTTAGATTTAGCCAAAACGTCAGTAACACCAACACTTTCCAATACAGCACGCATAGCACCACCAGCTACAACACCGGTTCCGTGAGATGCAGGTTGATGAATACTTCAGCACCACCAAATCTAGCTGATTGTTCATGAGGAACAGTACCTTTTAAAATAGGTACTTTCACCAGATTCTTTTTAGCTGACTCAACACCTTTAGCGATAGCAGCTGTTACTTCACCTGCTTTACCAAGTCCCCAACCGATAATACCTTCTTCGTTACCTACAACAACGATTGCAGAGAAACTAAAAGTTCTACCACCTTTGGTAACTTTAGTAACACGATTAATAGCAACTAATCTATCTTTCAGTTCTATATCGTTAGTAATCTTAACTCTATTATTAACTCCTGCCATAATGATTAAAATTTAAGTCCACCGTTACGAGCAGCATCAGCTACTTCTTTTACTCTCCCATGATACAAGTAACCATTACGGTCGAAAACAACAGTAGTTATACCTGCTTCCTGAGCCTTTTTAGCAATCATTTCACCAACTTTAGCAGCTTGTTCTTTCTTTGCGACTTTCTCAGCCATACCTAAAGAAGAAGCAGCAGCCAGTGTCTTACCAGAAAGATCATCGATAATCTGGACATAAATTTGCTTGTTACTTCTAAATACACTCATACGCGGACGTCAGCAGTACCTGAAATCTTATTGCGTACTCTATATTTGATCTTAACTCGTCTTTCTATTTTTGTTGTCATAATAATCTAATTTTATATGATTTACTTAGCGCCGGCTGATTTACCAGACTTCTACGAATTACTTCGCCAACAAACTTAATACCTTTACCCTTGTATGGTTCAGGCTTACGGAAAGAACGTATTTTAGAGCAAACTTGACCAAGCAATTGTTTGTCACACGATTCCAATATAATAAGAGGATTCTTATTTCTTTCAGACTTCGTTTCAACTTTTACCTCAGCAGGTAATTGAATGAAAATATTGTGTGTATAACCTAAAGCCAGCTCAATGATGTTACCTTGGTTTGAAGCACGATAACCTACACCTACAAGTTCCAGTTCTTTCTTGTAACCTTCAGATACGCCCACAACCATGTTGTGAACCAATGAACGATACAACCGTGGAAAGCATGTTTCTGCTTCGGGTTATCAAGCATTTCTTTATCGTTTTCTGTTAAAGTTACGTGTCCGTCTTCAATAGTAACATTGATAGCAGGATTCACATATTGGCTCATTTCGCCTTTGGGTCCCTTTACGGTAACCACATTATCCTTCAGAGTGATTGTCACTCCAGCAGGGATACTAATGGGTAATTTTCCTATTCTTGACATTCTAATTCCTCCTAATTAATATACATAACACAAGACTTCACCACCGATTTTCAGTTCTGCAGCCTCTTTGTTAGTCATTACACCTTTGGAAGTAGATATTATAGCAATACCCAGCCCATTAATAACACGCGGCATATCTTTGTAACCAGTATACTTACGCATACCCGGAGAAGATATTCTTTCTAACTTTTTGATTGCGTTAACTTTGTTAACAGAATCATACTTCAAGGCAACCTTAATAGTTCCTTGAGGACCATCTTCTACAAACTTATAATTAAGGATGTAGCCTTTTTCAAAAAGAATCTTAGTGATTTCTTTTTTCAAATTCGAAGCGGGAACTTCAACAACTCTGTGCTTTGCACCAATCGCGTTCCGCAACCTCGTTAAATAATCTGCTATTGGATCAGTCATATAAAAATAAATTAAATTAATCAGGACTACCCTGACAATATTTAAACAATAATTACCAGCTTGCTTTTTTTTACGCCTGGGATCAGTCCGTTAGATGCCATCTCACGGAATTGAATTCTCGAAATTCCGAATTGACGAATATAACCTTTAGGACGACCAGTCAGTTTGCAACGGTTGTGCATACGAATTGGATTAGAATTCTTTGGCAACTCTTGCAACTTCTGTGCAGCTTCGAAAGCATCAGCAGGATCACCTGTTCTTACGATTTGCTTCAAAGCAGCTCTTTTCTCGGCGTATTTGGCTACTAATTTAGCACGCTTTACTTCACGTGCTTTCATTGATTCCTTTGCCATATCTATTAGTCTTTTTTAGCGTTTTTAAAAGGTAAACCGAATTCCTTCAGCAAAGCATAACCTTCTTCATCTGTTTCCGCAGAGGTTACAAAGGTAATATTCATTCCGAGAATTCTTGTAATACTATCGATATTTATTTCAGGGAAAATGATTTGTTCCTGAATACCAAGGGTATAGTTACCTTTACCATCAAACTTACTTTCGATACCTTTGAAGTCACGAATACGAGGAAGAGCTACACGAACCAATTTTTCAAGGAATTCGTACATTCTTTCACGACGTAAAGTTACCATAACACCAATCGGCATTTTTTTACGCAACTTAAAGTTTGCGATATCTTTACGAGAAATGGTAGCTACAGCTTTTTGACCTGTAATAGCTGTCATTTCATTGATTGCTACTTCGATAATCTTCTTATCAGCAACAGCCATACCTAATCCCTGATTGATTACAATCTTCTTAAGTACGGGTATCTGCATTGTAGAAGAATACTGGAACTGTGATTTCAATGCAGGTGCTATACGCTCTGCATATTCTTTCTTAAGACTAGCAGTATTACTCATTACTTAATCTCCTCTCCTGATTTTTTAGAATAACGCACTAAAGTTCCTTCCGAACTCTTTTTTCTCCCAATACGCGTTGCTTTACCAGTTTTTGGATCAACCGGGTTCAAGTTTGAAATGTGGATAGAAGCTTCTTGCTTCACAATACCACCTTGTGGATTCTTTGCATTCGGCTTTGTGCTTTTAGATACCATATTGATACCTTCAACAAATGCACGTCCTTCTTTAACAAGAACCTTCAATACACGACCAGTTTTGCCCTTATCTTCGCCAGCATTTACGTAAACTGTATCGCCTTTTTTAATATGTAATTTACTCATTACTTAAATCTTTTACAAATTAAAGTACCTCAGGCGCAAGTGACACAACTTCATGTTTGTAGCACGAAGTTCTCTTGCTACAGGACCGAAAATACGACTACCTCTAATTTCACCTGCATTATTCAACAACACGCAAGCATTATCATCAAAACGTATATAAGAACCATCAGGACGACGGATTTCTTTCTTTGTACGTACAATCAAAGCCTTTGATACTGCACCTTTTTTAACATCACTAGAAGGGATAACGCTCTTCACTGAAACTACAATGACATCCCCCACTGAAGCATAACGACGACCTGTCCCCCCCAAAACGCGGATACACAACGCCTCTTTCGCTCCACTGTTATCACATACTGTAAGTCTGGATTCTACTTGTATCATAATTACTTAGCTCTTTCAATTATTTCTACTAATCTCCATCTTTTAGTCTTGCTCAAAGGACGAGTTTCCATGATGCTTACAGTATCACCGATATTGCATTCATTCTTTTCATCGTGAGCATGGTACTTCTTCGTTTTGCTAACGAACTTACCATATATAGGGTGTTTTTCCTTAAATTTGGCAGCAACTGTGATGGTCTTGTCCATCTTATTGCTCAACACAACCCCTGTTCTTTCTTTTCTTAAATTTCTTGCTTCCATCAAGCTGATCATTTATTGTTAAGTTCTCTTTCGCGCAATTCTGTTTTCATACGCGCAATAGTCCTGCGTAATTGTTTGATTTGAGCAGGATTTTCCAAAGGAGAAATAGAATGATTAATAACCATTTGGTTATAATTAGCTGTTTCCGCCTCTACTCTTTCTACTAAATCATTAGTAGTCATTTCTTTAATTTCTGCAATTTTCATAACACTTACGCATTTTGATTTTGAATATCATAATCACTCTTACGACAAACTTCGTTGTAATAGGAAGCTTTTGAGCAGCTAAGCGCAATGCTTCTTTCGCGATTTCGTAAGATACTCCTTCAGCTTCAATAATGATTCTACCTGGAGTTACAGGAGCCACAAATCCCTCGGGAGCACCTTTACCTTTACCCATACGCACATCGGCAGGTTTTCTAGTAATTGGTTTATCCGGGAATATACGGATCCAGATCTGTCCTTGACGTTGCATATATCTTGTTACTGCAATACGAGCAGCTTCGATCTGACGGCCTGTAATCCATTTAGTTTCCAAAGCCTTAATGCCAAAAGAACCGAAAGCCAGCTGGTTACCTCTCTGGGCATTACCTTTTGCACGGCCTTTTTGTTGTCTTCTGAATTTTGTCTTTTTCGGTTGTAACATAGTTTCCTAAAATTCAAATTCGTTTAGCGATTATTTTTCTTTCTTTTGAAGTTCTTTCCGCCGTTGTTTCCACCATTGTTTCCACGACCACTTTCTTTGCTTTGTGTAAGTTCGGAGCTAATTCTTTCTTACCAAACACTTCACCTCTACAAATCCAAACTTTGATACCTAAAAGACCCACTTTAGTCAATGCTTCAGCATGACAGTAGTCGATATCAGCTCTGAAAGTGTGCAACGGAGTTCTTCCTTCTTTATACATTTCAGAACGAGCCATTTCAGCTCCATTCAAACGTCCTGAAATCTGAATTTTGATACCTTCAGCACCCATACGCATTGTGTTTGCGATAGCCATCTTGATGGCACGGCGATAGGCAATTTTACCTTCAACCTGGCGAGCGATGTTGTTAGCAACAATCACAGCATCCAGTTCCGGTCTCTTCACTTCAAAGATATTGATTTGAATATCTTTGTCGGTAACCTTCTTCAACTCCTCTTTTAACTTATCAACTTCTTGGCCACCTTTACCGATAATAATACCCGGGCGAGCAGTGCAAACAGTAATAGTAACGAGCTTCAGCGTACGTTCAATTACGATTCTTGATACACTTGCTTTTGCAAGTCTTGCATTAAGATATTTACGGATTTTGCTATCTTCCAGCAAAGAATCACCGTAATCATTTCCACCATACCAGTTAGAATCCCATCCTCTGATAATTCCTAAACGGTTGCTTATTGGATTAACTTTTTGTCCCATCTACCTTAATTTTGATCTTCGTTATTACTTTTAGCACCAACGAACAATGTTACGTGATTTGAACGTTTGCGAATTCTATAACCTCTACCTGTGGTGCCGGTCTCATTCTTTTGAGTGTAGCTCCACCATCAACAAAAATCTGTGTTACGAACAATTCGCCACTTTCTGCTTTACGTTCGTTTTTCTGTTCCCAGTTAGCAATTGCAGAGCGAAGCAATTTTTCCACTCTTGCAGCAGCTTCTTTTGAAGAAAATTTCAAAACACCAAGTGCTCTGTTCACTTCCATACCACGAATCATATCAGCGACTAAGCGCATCTTACGTGGAGAAGTAGGAACATTTTGCAATTTAGCAAAATACATGGTCTTAAGGCTTCTTTTCTTTTTTCAGCCGATATTTTTTTTCTTGCTCCCATTATATTTATTACTTTATTATTTCAAATAAATCCTGTTATCTTTTCTTGTTACCAGCGTGTCCTCTGAATGTACGAGTTGGAGCAAATTCGCCCAACTTGTGTCCTACCATATTCTCGGTAACATAAACAGGAATAAATTTATTTCCATTGTGAACTGCAACTGTATGGCCTACAAAATCAGGCGAAATCATTGAAGCTCTGGCCCAAGTCTTTACTACGACTTTCTTACCTGATTCATTCATGGCAAGAATTCTCTTTTCAAGCTTAACGTTAATATATGGACCTTTTTTTAATGAACGACTCATAGTTTACTCAATTAATCAGATTACTTTTTTCTTCTCTCAATAATGTACTTAGACGATTGTTTCTTAGGAGCTCTAGTCTTAAGTCCCTTAGCATACAATCCCTTACGTGATCTTGGGTGACCTCCGGAAGCACGTCCTTCACCACCACCCATCGGGTGATCAACCGGGTTCATTACAACACCACGGTTACGAGGACGACGTCCTTGCCAACGAGAACGTCCTGCTTTACCTGAACTTTCCAATCCATGATCAGAGTTACCTACACTACCGATAGTAGCTTTACAAGTGCTAAGAATCTGTCTAACCTCACCTGAAGGCAACTTAATTACACAATACTTACCCTCACGAGAAGTCAACTGAGCAAAGTTACCAGCTGAACGAACCAGAGCAGCACCCTGTCCCGGACGTAATTCGATATTGTGAATCACAGTACCCACCGGAATGTTTTGAAGAGGAAGAGCATTACCAATCTCTGGCGCTGCTGTTTCACCCGACATCAGAGTCGCACCAACTTGCAATCCATTGGGAGCAATAATATATCTTTTTTCTCCATCAGCATAAAATAACAGAGCGATACGAGCCGAACGATTCGGGTCGTATTCGATTGTTTTAACTACTGCTGGAACACCGTCCTTATTTCTCTTGAAATCAACAATTCTAATCACCTTTCTATGACCGCCACCAATGTAGCGCATAGTCATCTTACCTTCGTTGTTACGACCACCAGATGATTTCTTACCATATACAAGAGACTTTTCTGGTACTGATGCAGTAATTTCTTCGAAAGTACCAATAATTTTATGTCTTTGCCCCGGTGTTGTGGGCTTTAATTTACGTACTGCCATTTTTATTAAATATTACTATAAAAATCAATAGTATCTCCTTCTTTCAATGTTACGATTGCTTTTTTGAATGCATTCGTACGGCCATTGATGATACCTGCTTTAGTATAACGCTTTTATTTTGCCAGCATACTTCACTGTATTCACATCAACTACAGTAACATTATAAAGAGCTTCAACTTCCTTCTTAATTTCCAGTTTGTTAGCATCAGGACGTACAACAAAGCCGAAACGATTCAGCTTATCAGTGATTGCAGTCATTTTCTCTGTTACCAACGGTTTAATAATAATTCCCATTATTTAAGCCTCCTTTTTAAATTAAGATATTGTCAATAGCCTTCAGAGAGTTTTCTGTAAGCACAACAACCCCAGCATTCAATACTCTGTAAGTATTTAATCCTGAGATAGTCTGTACATTAGCACCCTCAATGTTACGAGCTGACAAATATACGTTTTTATTTGCTTCCGGTAAAATTACAAGTAGCTTTTTATCGGAAACTTTAAGATTTTTTGTCATTGCAACGAAATCTTTTGTCTTAGGAGCTTCAAATGTGAAATCCTCAACGACAATGATTGCATCGTTTTGAGCTTTATAAGACAAAGCTGACTTACGAGCCAATGTCTTAACTTTTTTATTCAATTTGAAGAAGTAGTCTCTTGGTTTCGGACCGAAACACGAGCACCACCTACAAGAACAGGCGAGTTCATATCACCACGACGTGCTCCACCGCCACCTTTCTGACGACCGATCTTACGAGTTGAACCACTGATTTCACTTCTTTCTTTTGACTTATGAGTACCCTGACGCTGATTAGCCATAAATTGTTTTACGTCCAAATAAATAGCGTGGTCGTTGGGCTCAATTCCGAAGATAGATTCGTTTAACGTAACCTTTCTCCCAGTGTCTTCACCTTTAATGTTATATACGTTAACTTCCATTATTTCTCAATTATTACGATTGAACCTTTGCAACCCGGGATAGAACCTTTAACCAAAAGAAGGTTATGATCCGCGATTACTTTTAATACCTGCAAGTTTTGTACAGTGACTCTGTCACCACCAAGTTGTCCACCCATGCGCATTCCTTTGAATACTTTTGCAGGGTAAGAACAAGCACCGATAGAACCCGGTTTACGAGCGCGATTATGCTGACCGTGAGTAGCTTGACCCACACCACCAAAACCATGTCTTTTTACTACACCCTGAAAACCCTTACCCTTAGAAGTACCAACAACGTCAACAAAGCTAGCGTCGTTAAACATTTCTACAGTAATGGTATCACCCAAATTCAACTCTGTTTCAAATTCTTTGAACTCAGCCAAGTGTCTCTTCGGTGTTACTCCTGCTCTTTTAAAATGTCCCATCAACGGTTTAGTTGTATGTTTTTCCTTTTTGTCCTGGAAACCCAACTGAACAGCTGCATAGCCATCTTTTTCTACAGTTTTAACTTGAGTAACAACACAAGGACCTGCTTCGATAACAGTGCATGGTACATTTTTACCATCGGCACTGAAAACGGATGTCATTCCGATTTTTTTCCTAATAATCCTGGCATTTCACTAATTTTTAATTATCAAACTTTAATTTCTACTTCCACACCACTTGGCAATTCCAACTTCATCAAAGCATCTACTGTCTTAGCTGTTGAGCTATAGATGTCGATTAATCTCTTATAAGAAGAGAGTTCAAATTGCTCACGAGACTTCTTGTTTACGAAAGTCGAACGGTTCACAGTAAAGATACGTTTGTGCGTAGGCAGAGGTATTGGACCGCTAACGATAGCACCTGTAGCTTTTACAGTTCTTACAATTTTCTCAGCTGACTTGTCAACCAAGTTGTGGTCGTAAGATTTCAATTTAATTCTAATTTTCTGACTCATTATTTTTTTAAATTAATACATTTATAATAAGATAAAGCGGCAGGCTAAGAGTCATTCGCTAGCCTGCTGCTTTAGATATTTTAGAGTAAATCAGCGCGTCCTTTTACTTCTTCCAATACAGCCTTAGCAATAGAAGAAGAAAGCTGAGCGTGATGAGAGTAGGTCATTGACGAGGTTGCACGACCAGAAGTAATAGTACGTAAAGCTGTTACGTAACCAAACATTTCCGCCAGTGGAACCATCGCTTTCACGATACGAGCGCCAGAGCGGCTAGATTCCATACCTTCAACCTGTCCACGACGTTTGTTCAAGTCACCGATAACATCACCCATGTTTTCTTCCGGAGTTACAACTTCCAGTTTCATGATAGGTTCCATCAAAACAGGACCTGCCTTAGCACATGCATTTTTATAAGCCTGCATTGCACAGATTTCAAATGACAACTGATCAGAGTCAACCGGGTGGAATGAACCATCAACCAAAGTCACTTTCAATGAATCCAATGGGTAGCCTGCCAAAACACCACTCTTCATAGCATTTGTAAAGCCTTTCTGAACTGCTGGGATAAATTCCTTAGGAATATTACCACCCTTCACTTCATCAACAAACTGCAAACCACCTAAAGTGAAATCCGCATCAGCCGGACCAATGTTCACAATGATATCAGCAAACTTACCACGTCCACCAGACTGCTTCTTGTACACTTCACGCAAGTTAACTGTCTTCGTGATAGCTTCCTTATAGTTAACCTGAGGCTTACCTTGATTACATTCTACCTTAAATTCACGTTTCAAACGGTCAATGATAATATCCAAGTGAAGCTCACCCATACCAGAAATAACTGTCTGACCTGTCTGTTCGTCTGTTTTCACAGTAAATGTTGGGTCTTCTTCAGCCAATTTAGCCAAACCGTTAGACAGTTTATCCATATCCTTCTGAGTCTTAGGCTCTACAGCGATACCAATAACCGGTTCCGGAAAGTCCATAGACTCAAGTACTATCGGAGCTGTTTCATCACACAAAGTATCCCCAGTACGAATATCTTTAAAGCCTACACCTGCACCAATATCACCAGCACCGATTACTTCAACCGGGTTCTGTTTGTTGGAGTGCATCTGGAACAGACGAGAAACGCGTTCTTTCTTACCAGACGAGAGTTGTAGATATAAGAACCTGCTTCAATTTTACCAGAATAAACACGGAAGAAAGTCAAACGACCTACATATGGGTCAGTTGCGATCTTAAACGCCAAAGCAGATGTTTTTTCATCATCACTTGGTTTACGATCCTCTTCAGCTCCCGTATTAGGATTTGTACCTATTACGTTCTCTGTATCAAGTGGAGAAGGCAAGAAAGCACAAACATAATCAAGCAATGTCTGAACACCTTTGTTCTTAAAAGAAGATCCGCAAAGCATAGGAACTACAGCCATCTGAACTGTTGCATTACGAAGAGCTCTCAATACTTCTTCTTCAGTAATAGTAGAAGGATCATCGAAATATTTCTCCATCAAAGCATCATCAAATTCTGCTACTTTTTCAAGCATCTTATCTCTCCACTCGTTAGCTTCATCGATAAGTTCTGCAGGGATTTCCTCAATACTGTAGTCAGCCCCCATTGTTTCATCATGCCAATAGATAGCTTTCATTTTGATAAGGTCAACAAGACCTTTGAAAGATTCTTCAGCACCGATAGGAACAACAATCGGACACGGATTAGCTCCAAGAACATCCTTCATCTGACGAACTACTTCAAAGAAGTCAGCACCAGAACGATCCATCTTATTAACATAAGCAATACGAGGAACGTTATATTTATCAGCCTGACGCCATACAGTTTCTGATTGAGGCTCAACACCACCCACAGCACAGTAAGCAGCTACAGCCCCATCAAGGATACGCAATGAACGTTCTACCTCTGCGGTAAAGTCAACGTGTCCCGGAGTGTCAATCAAGTTAATTTTATAAGTATCACCAGCATATTTCCACCTTGTTGTTGTAGCAGCGGATGTAATAGTGATACCACGTTCTTGCTCCTGTTCCATCCAGTCCATAGTAGCAGCACCATCATGAACTTCACCAATTTTGTGAGTCAATCCAGTGTAGAACAGGATACGTTCAGAAGTAGTTGTTTTTCCGGCATCAATGTGAGCCATGATACCGATATTACGAGTTAAATGTAAATCATGTTTAGCCATCTTCTAATTCCTTTACTTTAAGTTTATATTAGGTTTCTTACAGTATTAGAATCTAAAATGAGCAAATGCACGGTTAGCTTCTGCCATTCTGTGCATATCTTCTTTACGCTTGTATGCACCGCCTTGTTCATTGAAGGCATCCATAATTTCAGCAGCCAACTTGTCAGCCATTGATTTACCACCTCTTTGCGAGCAAACAGAATCAAATTCTTCATAGAGATTGATTCTTTACGATCCGGACGGATTTCAGTAGGAACTTGGAAAGTAGCACCACCTACACGGCGAGACTTTACTTCCACTTGCGGAGTTACATTATCCAAAGCCTTTTTCCAGATTTCGAGAGCTGATTTTTCTTCGTTAGGAAGTTTTGCTTTCACTGTTTCCAAAGCGGCATAAAAGATTTCATAAGATGTATTTTTCTTTCCATCATACATCAAGTGGTTCACGAACTTGGAACCTTTTGGTCATTAACACAGGATCCGGAAGAATCAGGCGTTTTTTTGGTTTTGCTTTTCTCATTTGTTTGAAAAATAATGTTTTTGTTCTTGGTTGTCTACTTCTTGACTTCTTCAACTCTCCCTCCGGAGAATTTACTCAACCTTTAGCATTTCCAACAAACTAAAACGTAAGTTATTACTTTAATTTTAATTAGGTCTTAATCCTTATTTTTTCTTACCCTTAGCAGGAGCAGCTGCTTGTCCTGGTTTCGGACGCTTAGCACCATACTTAGAACGTCTTTGAGTACGACCAGCAACACCTGCTGTATCAAGCGTACCACGTACAATGTGATAACGCACACCCGGAAGGTCTTTTACACGACCACCACGTACCAAAACGATTGAGTGTTCCTGCAAGTTGTGTCCTTCTCCCGGAATGTATGAGTTCACCTCTTTTTGGTTAGTCAAACGTACACGAGCTACTTTACGCATTGCAGAGTTCGGCTTCTTCGGAGTAGTAGTGTATACTCTCACGCAAACGCCACGTCTTTGAGGACATGAATCCAAGGCTGGAGATTTACTTTTCTCCACCAGCGCTTCGCGTCCTTTTCTTACTAATTGCTGAATTGTAGGCATTTTAATTGTTTTTTGATTTATATTATTGTTATATTAATTTCGTAACTATACATTTTGGGCTGCAAAAAATACGAATAATATTTGAATATTCAATGCGCTACAACTTTTTTTCTTTTTAATGTTTTTATATCAACCTCATGCTTCGCCTTTTACAACACTTAGCGGAGGCATCGGTGACTCTTCAGAAATACGAATAGGTCCAAAAGCACGTTCATACTTTGCTATGTTATCCTCCAATGCCCGCAACAAGCGTTTTGCGTGTTCTGGAGCTACTATAATACGAGATTGCACTCCTGCTTTCGGCACTCCTGGCATAACCCGTACAAAGTCTAGAATAAACTCAGAGCTTGAATGAGTAATGATTGCAAGATTCGCATAAGTTCCTTGCGCTACTTCTTCTTTCAACTCGATCTGTAACTGGTTGTTATTTTGTTCTTCCATATTAAATAAGATAAAATGTTTTTTTGCAAAAATAACAAAATTTTATCGAGATAAGAATGATACAGTCAGGTAAAAGAAACAAAAAAGGAGCAACTGCCTGCTACAGCAATCGCTCCTTTTTCATATAGTCAATTGAATTGTATTATTCTACTTCATTGTAATCAAGTACTGTCTTCTTGTTCGCCAAGATACGATCATACTCTTCTTTTGAACCAACGATAATCTTTTCAAATTCACGCTGACCTGTACCTGCCGGAATTAAGTGACCGCAAATTACGTTTTCCTTCATTCCTTCAAGTTTATCTGTCTTGCCATTGATAGCAGCCTCATTCAACACCTTCGTTGTTTCCTGGAAGGATGCAGCTGACATAAAGCTTGAAGTCTGCAGTGCAGCACGCGTAATACCCTGAAGAATCTGAGTAGAAGTTGCAGCTACAGCATCACGTACCTCAACAGGTTTCAAGTCACGGCGCTTCAGCATACTGTTCTCATCACGCAACTTACGGGCGGTCACAATCTGTCCCGGCTGCATATTCTGAGAATCACCTGCATCAACAACCACTTTCTTACCCCAGATACGATCGTTTTCCTCCATAAACTCAAGCTTATCCACTACCTGTTGTTCCAAGAAGCGAGTATCACCCGGCTCATCGATCTGAACCTTACGCATCATCTGGCGAACGATAATCTCAAAATGCTTATCATTGATCTTCACACCCTGCAGACGGTATACATCCTGAACTTCATTCACGATATATTCCTGTACAGCCGTAGGACCTTTAATTGCCAGGATATCAGCCGGAGTAGTAGCACCATCAGATAATGGAGTACCAGCACGCACATAGTCGTTCTCCTGAACCAGAATCTGTTTGGACAATGCAACAAGATACTTCTTCACTTCACCTGTTTTCGAAGTTACGATGATTTCACGGTTACCACGCTTGATCTTACCCATTGTAACCTCACCGTCAATTTCAGAAACGACAGCAGGATTAGACGGATTACGTGCTTCAAACAACTCAGTAACACGAGGGAGACCACCCGTGATGTCACCCGCCTTACCTACAGCACGCGGAATCTTCACGATTACTTCACCGGCTTTCACTTTCTGACCATTTTCAATAATCACGTGACCACCTACCGGTAAGTTATAAGTACGAATCAGATCGCCGTCTTCTGTCAGGATATGAGCCGAAGGAACTTCGTTTTATCCTTAGATTCAATAATGATGATTTCACGAAGACCTGTTGCTTCATCCGATTCCACTTTATAGGTAACATTCTCAATTACACCTTCGAATTCAATCTTACCAGTTGCTTCAGTTATAATAACGGCATTGAACGGGTCCCATTTAGCAATTAACTTACCCTTTTCAACCAGATCACCATCCGATACATATAATGTAGAACCATAAGGTACATTGTGCGTAGAAAGAACGATACCAGTATTTACGTCCACAAAACGAACTTCAGCCAAACGGCCTACCACTACTTTGCAGCTTCACCCATTCGTCTACGATATCTACCGTACGAAGTTCTTCAAATTCCAGACGAGCACTGTTCTTAGCCACAATACTTGCATTTGCCGCAATATTCGCAGCAGTACCACCGGCGTGGAATGTACGCAATGTCAACTGTGTACCCGGCTCACCGATTGACTGAGCAGCAATTACACCAACAGCCTCACCCTTCTGAACCATGCGGCTTGTTGCCAGGTTACGTCCGTAACACTTAGCACAAACACCCTTCTTCGCTTCACAAGTCAATACAGAACGGATTTCAACGCTTTCAATCGGAGAATCCTGAATCTTCTTAGCAACTTCTTCTGTGATTTCTTCACCACCGGCAACAAGCAATTCGCCTGTAGTAGGATGAATAATATCATGTACAGAAACACGCCCTAAGATGCGTTCATACAGGGTAGCGATTACTTCATCGTTATTCTTCAAGTCTGTACAAACCAATCCACGAAGTGTACCGCAGTCTTCTTCCGTGATGATCACGTCGTGAGAAACGTCTACCAGACGACGAGTCAAATATCCGGCATCGGCAGTCTTCAAAGCGGTATCCGCCAAACCTTTACGGGCACCGTGAGTAGAGATAAAGTACTCCAACACAGAAAGTCCCTCTTTAAAGTTTGACAAGATCGGGTTTTCAATAATCTGACCACCTTCAGCACCAGCTTTCTGGGGCTTAGCCATCAAACCACGCATACCAGACAACTGACGAATCTGCTCTTTAGAACCACGGGCACCCGAATCCAGCATCATGTATACAGAGTTAAATCCTTGGTCATCCGAAGAAATAGTTTTCATCAAGATGTTAGACAACTCAGAGTTCACATGTGTCCAGATATCAATTACCTGATTATAACGTTCGTTGTTGGTAATGAAACCCATATTATAGTTGTTTACGACTTGTTCAACTTCGTCGTAACCTTTTTGTACCAATGTCTCTTTTTCTTTCGGGATAATAATATCACCCAAGTTGAATGACAAACCACCCTTAAAGGCCATTTGGTAACCTAAGTTCTTGATTCCATCCAAGAAGTCTGCAGCTTTAGCCACACCACAAACCTTGATTACATCACTAATGATATCACGAAGAGATTTCTTAGAAATAATCGTATTGATATAACCTGCTTCAGGAGGAACAATTTCATTAACAATCACACGTCCTACAGAAGTTTCACGCATAACGTCAACAATGTTACCATTTTCATCAACGTCTTTCACGATCACCTTTACCGGAGCATGAATATCTACCTTACCTTCATTATAAGCGATTAATGCTTCTTCCGGTCCGTAGAATGTAAGTCCTTCTCCCTTAGCACCGGCACGCAACTTGGTAATGTAATACAAACCAAGAACCATATCCTGTGCAGGCACAGTAATAGGCGCACCGTTTGCCGGATTCAGGATATTATGTGACTGAAGCATCAACATCTGAGCTTCAAGAATTGCTTCGTTACTCAAAGGCAAGTGAACAGCCATCTGGTCACGTCGAAGTCAGCGTTGAATGCCGTACATGCCAACGGGTGCAACTGGATAGCTTTACCTTCGATCATCTTCGGCTG